>Ga0194130_10001957_pt1 | contig 31182 bp, 20 predicted proteins | sample TA2KigsurfametaG_FD_160084 | JGI IMG/M metagenome (GOLD analysis project Ga0194130, IMG submission 160084) | Freshwater microbial communities from Lake Tanganyika, Tanzania - TA2015050 Kigoma 12 surface | ecosystem: Environmental > Aquatic > Freshwater > Lake | place: Tanzania: Lake Tanganyika...
CCTCAACTGGCAAAGGGAATGCTGGAGGAAAAGGGGCTGCGGACCTTGGGCTGGGAATGGGGTTCGATTTGGGTGGTGGGTCGGATACTCCGTATGAGATATCCGCAATGTATTCTGTCGAGCGCGGCACGGAACAAGGTGGTGTGCAGAAGGGAAGATTGACAGTCACTGTCCAATTGTTTGGTGGGTATCACATATTTTCGACCACACAAGGTCCTGGTGGACCTACACCTACGACGATCAAGATGGTCGATGACTGGGTCAAGATGTCAGGTCCTTTGGTTCCAAATGCTCCGCCAGAGATTGAACTGAACTCGCAGTTCTGGCCTGGACTTCAGGTCGAACAGTTTCAGGACTCCGTCACCTGGACTGCGCCCTTGGTTTTTAACAAGCCGGTATCGGACAAGCCCACTCCGCTCCTACTGACGTTGACGGGCCAAGTCTGCGAAGAGAACTGCATTCCCATTCGGGACGATAAATTCGAAGCGTCCTTCAGTGGTTTTACCGAGGTCGAGAAACCCAAGGGAACACCTGGGGTGTTGCGGGAGGAGGATAGCCCGGTCGAGTGGAACATCCAGTTGAGCAAGAGAACCGTGAAACCGGGGGAGTCCGTGGAATTACTCCTCAGCGCTGCAACGGATCCCGAGTTTCACATCTACAAATTGGATCCTTTGGATGAAGCGACCGAGAATCGTACGCTGTTAGTGATCAGCCAAAAATTTGGAGTGAAGTTGGGTGCGCCGGTAGCGAGCAAGCGGAGTGTCCGCAAGGACATGGGGCTTGGCACGGTGGTCGATTATTACGAGGGCCCAGTTCAATTCCGGATTCCAATCGAGGTACCGGAGACCGCCCTTGAAGGAGAAACGCCGCTTGAAGGGTTGCTGGGGTACCAAGCATGTACCGATGGTGCATGCGATCGTCCGAGAGGATTGAGCTTCAAGCTGAATTACAACGTTTCCAGAACGACGTCGGATCCTACTCCGCTACCGGCCGCTTTGGCGGTATCGACTTATGACGAGGTAGCCACGAATCCACAGCGGAGAAAATGGATCGACGGCCCGAAGTATGCGTTGACCCTGAAGCCGTTTGAGCTGTTCACGAAATTCTGTTTGGCCATGATCGCTGGATTTATCTTGAACTTTATGCCGTGTGTCTTGCCGGTGATCGGCTTGAAAATCTTAGGGTTCGTCAGTGAGGCCCATGGAGATAAGGGGCGAGCGTCGTTGTTGACCTTGGTTTACGCGGCTGGAATGATCGGTTTTGTCCTGGCGTTTGGCATAGCCAGCATTTTGGTTCGAACCTTTTCCGATCAGACGTTGGGATGGGGATCTCAATTTGGAAACACGACGTTTCAGATAATTATCACCTCGTTCATGTTCGCATTGGCACTCAGTTTTCTGGGGGTTTGGGAGTTTCCGATTCCCGGCTTTGCAACGGGGGCTAAGAGTGCAGAGCTATCGAGCCGTCATGGATTCATTGGCGCGTTTTCAAAAGGAGTGATCACGACATTGTTAGCGACGCCTTGCAGCGGTCCGTTCCTAGGCAGTGCACTGGCAGTGTCGCTGACTCAACCGGCTTGGGTGGTACTGTTGATCTTCTTGGGGGTCGGACTCGGGATGGCAAGTCCTTATTTGGTGATTTCGGTCTTTCCGAGCGCGCTGAAGTGGATTCCTAAGCCTGGGCCATGGATGGAGACCTTCAAAGAAGTATTGGCTTTTCCCTTGTTGCTAAGTGTGGTCATTTTCATCAATGGATTTCCGCAGTCTGAGCGGACATCGATGTTGTCTTCTTTGATTTTCACTTGGTTTGCGTGCTGGCTAATCGGCCGAGTTCCCGCGTGGGCTTCATCGGGTCGAAAACTGCGAGCATGGGGATTGGGTGCTGCAGCCGTCCTGGCGGGAACTTGGGGCTCTTTTTTTATGCTGGGACCATCCCCTTACGAGTTGGAGTGGGAGCCGTTTTCCGAGCAACGGCTGCAGCAACTGGTTCGAGAAGGAAAAACGGTTATGGTGGATTTTACAGCGGAATGGTGCAACAACTGCAAAACGAATTTGGCGTTTGCAATCCATACACGTCGAGTGCATCAAATCGTTAAGAAAAATGATGTAGTGCCGATGGTCGCCGACTTGACCCGCTACCCACCTGAATTGATGGCCAAACTCAAGCAGTTAGGATATATTTCGATCCCGATTGTGGCGATATACCCCGCGGGTGAGCCGGACAGTCCGATCGTTTTGGAAGACTTGTTGGTGGAGTCCGACGTGGTGAGAGCTCTCGAAAGGGCTGGTCCAAGTCACTCACCGGAAAGCAAATCGCTTCCGACATCGATGGGGGCGGCGGAAAAGGAAGAGATCCGATAGCCTCCACGAACCGGAACCCTGCACTGCTAACAAACCCGTATTGTCCCATCTCGATTCCCATCGATGCGATGGCTCAGGCCAATAGACGGATCAGGACTCAAAAGTAGAAGAACGCATGGCAACCTACGAGGAAACACAAGCGCAGATCGTGGAATACCTGTCGAAGGTGTGTGGTTCTACTCCCAAGCTATCCGATTCCTTGGCGGTGATTGGCATCGATTCCGTGGCCATGGCTGAGCTGACGTTTGAGTTTGAAAAACGGTTCGGTATTCAGATTGACGATGGCGTGCTCGATGTGGAGACCGTCGAGGAGTTGGCACGTTACGTCCAGGACCGCCGCTAAGGTCCATTGCTACCAAGTTCTCTCGTGCTAAGTTCACGCAGTGCTACCATAAGCATCTTTTATGGCGGAAATTTGCACCCAGTGGGGATGTTCCATTGATATCTCGACGGCTGTTGGTATAGTCGTATCAGGTTGCGATTAAGTGACCCCTTAGGGATGCTTTTTGGGAGTTTGGTTTTCCAGTCTCTTCGCCATCCCTAAGCCCGCCGGTGTTTCACGTTGGTCTGATTCGAGCCTGACTTTTCTTCTCCATTGGCTTGGCAACCCCTGTCAAGCCGGACCGACGTGAAGCACTTGTTTTTCTATTGATCCTGGAGACATTCGGTTTGCCTTTGCATTTTGCATCAGTTCCTACTCTGGGTTTGATGTCCCGCGATTTGTTCTACCGCGTTCCACCCCAATTCGCGTAACCTCCACTGCACGTTACTTTCCAAAAACTTATCTTCTTACACTCACAACTTTGGAGTCATCGCTTCCATGAGCCAATCAGACAATAAACAACCAGCACCAGCCGAATCGCGACGAGGCTTTCTCAAATCGACATCATCGATGGTTGCCGGAGGAGCTTTGATAGGGAGTTTGCCGATCGCTCGGTCGGCCCATGCTGCAGGAAGTGACACGATCCGACTGGGGTTGATCGGTTGCGGCGGAAGAGGTACCGGTGCTGCTGGCCAAGCTCTTGATACCAACAGCGATTCCAACCGTGTCAAGCTGACGGCAGTAGGCGACCCGTTCAAGTTTCGGGCCGACAACGCGCTCAAGGAATTGAAGAACAAGCATGACAAGCATGTCGATGCAAAAACGTTCATCGGTGTTGATGCTTACAAAGAAGTGATCGCATCGGACGTTGATATGGTGATCCTCACCTCGCCTCCAGGCTTTCGTCCCCTCCATTTTGAAACCGCGGTCAAGGCTGGGAAGCATGTCTTCATGGAGAAGCCGGTTGCAACCGACGCACCAGGCGTTCGACGCGTGCTTGAAGCTAACAAAATCGCCAAGGAAAAGAAGTTGGCGGTGGCTGTCGGACTTCAACGCCACCATCAGTCAGATTACAAGGCGACCATCAAGATGCTCAAGGAAGGGGCTATCGGAGATATCATCTTGACCAGAGCATATTGGAATGGAGACGGCGTGTGGACGCGCAATCGCCAACCCGATCAGACCGAAGTCGAGTACCAACTCAACAATTGGTACTATTTCAATTGGCTCAGTGGGGATCATATCACCGAACAGCACATCCACAATTTGGACGTGATCAATTGGTTGATGGATGGTCACCCAGTTGAAGCTCAGGGACAAGGTGGCCGTCAGGTTCGTATCGGCGAAGACAGTGGTCAGATTTTCGACCATCACTTTGTCGAGTTCACTTATGCAAACGGAACGAAGATGTTGAGCCAATGTCGGCATATGCCTGGATGTTGGAATCAAGTGAGCGAATTTGCTCACGGTACCAAGGGCTGGTGCGACATCAGCGGTGGGAAAATCTATAACACCAAGAACGAATTGGTTTGGAAAGCACCAGCAGGTGAGAACGGTTGGGCCCAAGAGCACGTGGACCTATTCGAGCAAATCCGAAAGGGTGAGATTCCAAACGAAGGTGATTACGGCGCGATCAGTACCATGACCTCGATCATGGGTCGGATGGCAACCTACACTGGAAAGGTTCTCAAGTGGGATCAGTGCCTCAACAGCAAAGTCGCCCTTGCGAACTTCGATGCGATCGATTCCTTTGACGATGAAGCACCGGTCGAGCCAGACAGCAACGGAAAATACTGGATTCCTGTCCCTGGCCAAGACCCCGAGTTGGTTGTCTAAGCCAAGCCGAACCTAACTGTTTCTTTACAGCCCGTGTGGCAGCCTCTCTGATCGCCAAATGGAGGCGAACTGCCATACGGGCTGTTTTCGTGCGCATGCTCGAAATTCTGCGGCTCCCTTAGGGCTGAGCGGTGTATAATTCGGGCATGGACCCTTCTGACTCTACATCGCAACAGCCCTACGCGCCGCAGCCCGGCCAACCGACTCCATCCCAAGCCGGTTCGAAGTTGCTTTCGAAGTACTCTGATACGGAGCATCTGCTGGTCAGGGGAGGCTCCGCTCCCGCGGAGAGTACCTCGAACAAACCTGTGATACCACTTCGTAGATTTCAGGAACTCGAGCAATCCATACGTCATGCTCCGGCGAACCCAGAGCCGTATGTCGAGTTAGGGCAAATTTACCTGGATCAGCAACGCTGGGTGGATGCCAAACGGGTTTTGGACAACGGGGTACAGAATTGCCCAGAGTGTGAACCGTTGGTGCTAATGCGAGAGGATTTGGTCCTGTACCTTGCGAGCCAGACTTTGGATTCAGCTCGTACGCAACACGCCCAAAATCCATCGGAGAAAACCAAGTACGACCTTGATCAAGCAGAACAAAATCTCGCCAATCAGCGCATCCGTGTCTGCGGTGATAGGTTTGCAAGGCGTCCTGGCGAGAAAGAGATCCTGGTGACATGGGCAGTCGCACTGAGGCAACTCGGAAGGCACGATGAAGCGATCGATATGCTGGAAACTGCGGCTGCGGTGCCGGAACTGCGAGCCCGTGCCAGCCTCCAACTAGGGATGTGCCTGCAATCGCTGCAGCGACCTTTAGAAGCGTTGGCCGCGTTTCGCAAAGCGTCGATGTACCGATCCCCTCCACCCGATCCCAAAATCCAACAGCGGGCTCTGGAATTAGCGATCGATGTCGCTGAGGAGAACCGGTTGATCGACTCGGCTCGGTGGTACGCCGAGCAGTTGCTCGCGATCTGTTCTTCCAGTGAACGAGACTCAATAAAGCGACGTCTGTTTCAATTGCGAGAGAAAGACCTCTAGGGAGTTTGGCTCAAGGACCGGATGTGGTGTCCTTAATCGCTGTTTTTTCATATCGAAGTGCAGGTTGAAGTAGATCCCATTGGACGCGATTGAGGCTAAAATCAGGCCAACCTTTCGATCCCAATCACCCGTTTCGGGACTGTTTCCGAAAACCCGTGGGACTCCTAACACTTCTTTCCACCTGCATCCTATGAAACTTCTAACACTGAAACGATGGTGCTCTCGCAGACTAGCGCTCGGAACACTTGCCATGGTCTCAACGGCACTGTCGATAACAACGGCAACAGCCGACGACAAAGCCAACCAACTGACGCGTGCGGAAACGATCAGCGGTTGGAAACTGTTGTTCGATGGTACAACGACAACCGGATGGCGCAACTATAAAAAAGACAAGATCTCTGACGGCTGGAAGGTCGCCGATGGTGCGCTGGTACGGGAAGGTAAAAACGCTGGCGATATCATCACCGATCGCAAGTACAAGTACTTTGAGTTGTCGCTTGATTACAACATCTCCAAGGAAGGGAACAGCGGACTGATGTTCCATGTGACCGAGGATAACCCTGCTCCATGGCAAAGTGGTCCTGAGGTCCAAATCCAAGACAACATCGATGGGCACGATCCACAAAAGTCGGGATGGCTCTACCAAATGTTTCAGCCATATCCCATGCGATGGGCTGGTGAAACCGAAACACCTGATGCAACGCGTCCACCTGGACAATGGAATCAACTGTTCCTTCGGATTTCGCCCAAGGGCTGTGAAGTCTCCATGAACGGTGTGATGTATTACCAATTTCGTTTGGGCGACAAACGCTGGGATGAACTTGTGGCTAAGAGCAAGTTCGCACAATTTCCTGGTTTTGGGAAAGCGGGCGAGGGATATATCTGCCTCCAGGACCACGGGAATCTGATTTCGTTCCGCAATATCAAGATTCGTGAACTTTCCGACGATGGTTCGATCGCTTCCCCTGTCGATGGAAAGCTCGCACTAAAACCGGTGTTGGCTTTTCCGAAGCTGAAATGGGATGGCTGGCAACCGGTTGATGAAGACGGTACTGCGAATCGTCCCATCCGGATTCTGGAACTGACTTACGCCAAGGGTGACGGGAAGCGATTGTTCGCTCTCGATCAAGGGGGCGTCATCTACACTTTTGAAAACGATTCTGCTGTCGATAAATCAAAAGTGTTTCTCGATCTGCAAGGGCGAATAAGCCCTTGGAATGGACCTGGGGGCAATGAGCAGGGTTTGCTTGGAATGGCGATGCATCCCAAGTTTACTGAGAATGGGCAGTTTTTTGTTTATTACACCAAACCTAAAACACACGAGTCCGTGATCTCGCGTTTTCGAGTTGATCCTTCGGATCGGACCAAAGCCGATCCGAAGTCGGAAGAAGTGTTGCTGACAGTTCCACAACCATTCCAAAACCACAACGGGGGCGCGATCGAATTCGGACCGAATGGGTATTTGTACGCGGCGTTCGGTGACGGCGGGGCTAGAAACGATCCTTATGGGAATGGTCAGAATCGGACCCAACTGCTCGGTTCGATCATCCGCATCGATGTCGATTCTAAAACCAAGGAGACTCCCTATGGAGTTCCATCCGACAACCCCTTCGTCAATGTGACCGGTGTTCGCCCCGAAATCTTTGCCTATGGTTTAAGAAATCCTTGGCGAATTGCCTTCGATAAATCCACGGGGAAACTATTTTGCGCGGACGTCGGGCAAGATCTTTGGGAGGAAGTGAACGTGATTACCAAAGGTGGCAACTACGGTTGGAGCGTTCGGGAGGGAAGCTACTCGTTTGGAAACCGAACTCCGGGTCCTGATGCTGCTGCAGCCATTGATCCAGTTTGGGCCTATGACCACACTGTGGGCAAGTCCATCACTGGTGGCCGAGTCTTTAATTCGGATCGCGTTCCGAGTTTGAAAGGCAAGTACCTTTATGCGGATTACGTTTCGGGTGGTGTGTGGGCTCTTACGGTCGTTGACGGAGTCAGGGAAGCGACTCGCAACGAAGAGGTCGTTGCTGGTGGTCTCCCCGTCTTGGCCTTTGGAGAGGATGCGGCGGGTGAAGTTTACTTCATGATGGATAGCGCTCGAGGCGAATCGATTTATAAATTCGACCCGCAGTGATCGGGTTGTAAGCCCAATGTCTCCGGTTTAGATAGTGATTGAAACAACAAAGGGCCGCAAGGAAACTTGCGGCCCTTTGTTGTTGAGTTCGGTCTGACCGCTGGAGCTATGGTTTGACGCATTGGATTATTCGGATTGCTCAAGAAACAGTCGCGATGGATCTCGAGTTGATTTGGAGTCCAAGAAACATTCGTCTGGGTGGATCAGATGGGATTTCCTTTCCAGCGAGCGAATGCTTCGAGGGCAAAGAACTCGGGCAATCCGATCCGATTGTAATTATCTGCCGTACCTCGATTGCGGTCTTCGGCACGTTGCCAAAACTCACGAGGGTCGCTTCCAGGGAAAAGTGCTTTATCCTTTTGGCTCTCATGCATGAAGATAGCTTGACGCTTGAGCGCTAACTCGCTGGGGCTGATAGGAACGGCGATCTCGATTTCGTGCAACGGGTACTCTTGCCATGCTCCACGATAAAGAAGGACATCCGGCAAGGCTTCACCTTGAGCTTTCCATTGCAAGAGAACGCTGAAGATGGCTTCGGCGCAGACGCGGTGGGTTCCGTGTGGGTCCGCCAAATCACCCGCTACATAGATTTGGTCCGGCCGAACGCGCCTCAGTAGTTCATCGATGATTGCAACATCCTCAGGACCGACTGGCTTCTTCGCGATCGTGCCTGTTCGATAGAATGGTAGATCGAGGAAGTGGAGATTTTGCTCTTTGCAACCGATGGCTAACGCTCCTGCGACTGCCTCATTTTTTCGTATCAATCCTTTGATGTTAAGAATGGTTTCAGAATCGGGCTGACCGGGGTGTTTGTCTTGGATGGATGCTCGGACTTCGGCGGCGAGTTTCGCCGACCGTTCGGAATCGATGCCAAAGATTCTGTTGTATTCGGATACTAGGTCGGCAACCATTCGCGCATCGTGATCAAAGACAGCGATATTCCCGCTGGTCATGTAGGCGATGTGAACTTCGTGCTGGTCATTGATCAGCCGGATCAATGTTCCTCCCATGCTGATGACATCGTCGTCTGGGTGAGGACTAAAGCAAAGCGTCTTGCGAGGCTGTATTCCAGCAGGATGGTAGTCAATGGTATCGAGCATCCACTGAAAGACTTTTTGGCAGATGCGTTCGGAGGGGCCATGATGCCGGAGCAACTGATGGAGATCGTGCGCTCGAAAGTCGTCTGCATCCAATTTGAGAAGCGATTTGCCGGTTCGATTGCAAAGCCAAAGCGTGGCGCGTTTGATCAATTCGTCGGTCCATTCCACGTTCCGGAGGAGCCATGGAGTCGAAGCCCCCTTGAGCATCGCTGCGGCGGGAGTATCGAGCAACGTACGGACATCACCATGCTCTTGGAGGAAGGATGCGGGGACCCGCTCGGTCACGGAGCCTTCCAGAGTTTCGACGACGATTTTTGCTTTGTGTTCGCCGATGGCCAGCAATAGGATCCGACGGGCTGCGAGTATAGGTCCCAGGCCCACGGTAAGCGCCTGTGTCGGAACATTGTCCTCACCGAAGAAGTCACTTGCCACTCCACGGCGCGTGATCGGATCGAGCGTACATAACCGAGTACGGCTACGTCGGGCAGAGAATGGTTCGTTGAAACCGATATGACCATTCATCCCGATTCCTAGAAGCACCAAATCAAAGCCGCCTGCTTGCTGAATCGCTTCATCGAAGCGGCGACAGTGGAGTTCCACATCGCTTGCGTGGACATTCCCATCCAGGAAATAAACCTGTTCCATCGGAATGTTGACATGCTGGACCAGTTGCTCATGAAGCCAAATACGGTGCGACTGTGGGCTGCCGGAGGGAAGTCCATAATACTCATCGAGCAGAAACAACACGACGCTGGAGAGATCGAGCGACTCTTCCCGATGCAACCGAATCAATTCGCGAAAAGTTGTCAGCGGGGTCGAACCCGCCGGAAGGCCGATGACGGTTTTCTGTCCTAACGCTGCTCGTTCTCGTACCAAACCTGCAATGATATGAGCCGCATAATGGGCCAGTTCATGGACGGTTTCAAAACAGAACGCTGGGATTTGGGTTCCGGGGATGGGGCAAGCCTTGTGGCTCTTGGTCTGAGACTCCATGGAGAATGGCTTTTACGGGTACAATGAGGTAAACCGCTGGTGACTGCAAACGCTTCGAGGAGATACCTCCAGTGTACATGAAATTGTTGGAATTGCGGGATAAGTTGCGAGCAGGAAAGCAATTGCTGGTACTGGCCGAAAGTTGCACCTGCGGACTGGTCGCTGCGGAAATCGGTCAAATCCCAGGGGTTTCCGCTGTTTTTTGCGGTTCAATGGTGGTGTATCGCAATGATTCGAAATGCCGCTGGCTCGGGATCGACGCGAAACTCCTCGACGCTCCAAGCGTTGGTCCCGTCAGCGAGGTGGTGACCGTCCAATTGGCCCGTTCGGTCCTTCAACGAACGCCAGAAGCGACGTTGGCATGCGCGGTGACTGGGCATTTGGGCCCGGATGCACCGGGTGGGATGGATGGCGTGGTCTATTTTGCGGTTGTTAAGCTGGACGCATCGAATAGTCCACTGGCCGTTGCTCGGCGTATTCATCTGGATTCCCCGGCTCCTCGTAATGCAGAGGATTCTCCGAGAAGGGTTGCACGCCAGCGCGAGGCGGCAGAGCGAATGATCGACTTTCTGAATGAGTCCCTGGATTGACGCGGGTAGTTTCGATACCGAGAGTTCCCCCCATTCGCGAGGAAAGCCGCCTAGGATCCTCGGTTCCTGGCGATCGTGCTGAGCTAATGGGAGTCAGGGCCGGACTTGCATTTTTTAGCCAGACCGCACGAAGTGCATCCACCATTACTTCCGCATCCAGACTTTGCCTCGGTGCCGCAGCCAGGCCCGCAGCCATGTTCTAAGAGCTTTGCAAAATCCGAGTTGCTCACTTGCTCTTGGTAAACATCTGCCAATTGCTGAACGCGATGATTGGTTGCGTCGGTTGGTTCACCCAGAAAATGGAAAAAGAGTGTTTTACCGTCCAAGAGTGGTTCGACTTCGAGGAGAACATCGGGGAGCCCCGAGTCGCTGAGGTACCGCTGGCAGGCATCCGACGCGTTTTGGCTCAATTCCAGCAATTTGCTCCATAACAACTCATCTTCGGGGCCGGCGTTGCGAATCCATCTCCCGTGACCGTGGTCGTGTTCGGATTGAGTTTCGCAAAGGACCTCACCGATTTCCAAGCCCCGAGCGGTGCGGCAAACGATTCGATTTCCGCGGTGCAAATTCTCCAATCCCACTGTAATCGTTTGATACCCACTACTCGTGCCGGTACGGACGAAATAAACAGGCTGTGCATCGGATTGTGTCATGGAGCGTTGGGGTCTAGTTAGGTTTGATGAGCGATGAAATATTGACCGTCGCTAAACACCAGCAATACAGTCCTGGGAGAGTATTTCGCCTGCCCGAGATTTCCGATCCAGCGATTTCAAAACTGCGATCGCGCGAACCATGGCAGCGCGATCGACCTCATGCACCGAGAGGCTTTGGCCTACGCATCGGAGCATGGTCAGAGTCAACCGTCCCCCTAAATGCTGCCTGAACTCTTCGAGTCCATCAAATACGAGATCGGTCTCTAGCATCGGATCGAAGATGGGCAGCCCAAGATCGATGAGGGTTCGTACCGTGGTGACCGCATCCCCCGCTTCGAGTCCATGGACCAAATGGGAATAGATCGTATCAAGCGCGACACCGATCGATACGGCTTCGCCATGACGGAGACTATACCGGGTCATCTGCTCGAGCTTGTGTGCGGACCAATGACCATAGTCGAGCGGCCTGGCTTCCTGCATCTCAAAGGGGTCTCCACCATGGGTGATGTGGTGCAGATGCATCAAGACGCTGGAGCGAATTGCAGGCATCACGGCCGTCCAATCTCGACCGGCAATATCCTTGGCATGCTGACTAAGGAACCGAAATGCCGAAGGGCTTTTGAGGAGCGAAACTTTGACCGCTTCTGAAAAGCCGGCTCGGAAATCGCGATCGGGCAAATGGCTCAACAATGACTGGTCGTTGACCACTCCCCAGGGAACGGCGAATGTCCCCTTCCAGTTTTTCTTCCCAAAGGCGTTGATGGCGTTTTTCACCCCAACACCGGAGTCAGCTTGTGCGAGTGTCGTGGCTGGAAAACGGACTAACCGGATTCCGCGGTGAGAGATGCCAGCGGCATAACCAACCGAGTCGAGCAATGCTCCGCCGCCAACCACCACGATGTAGGATCTTCGATCAAGGCCATCGCGGTCGATGGTGCGAAAAATATGGTTGACGGTCTCCTCATCGTTTTTCGCTTGTTCACCACCGTCGATGCATTGAACCGGCGAAACGAGGTGCAATTGATGGGACGATTCGTCAAGCCGCTGCTGGAGATCGCGTAGGATCGCAGGGTTTGCATCGGTAACCGAACGATCGACCCAGACCTGAAGTCTTGCAGACCCGGTTTCGCTTCGAAACATGGATTGAATGCTGTCCCAGTCTGCAGCGAAGCAATCGCGGGTGAATCGCAATCGTAGGACTTGAGGTACCGAAAAATTGACGTCGAGTGAATCTTCGGAGATTGACCAAGGAATCGAGGACATGGGATGGAAGGTGGGAGGCAATTTTAGGAGGGATCGGATCGCCTCTTATTCTAGCCGGTATTGGGGTGCATGCCAAAGCAAACGGCACAAGGATTTTCGGGACGAGAGAAACAGAGGTTCTCCCGCTCGACCATGGCTTGCTTGCACGGTTAGTCTGCGAGCAATGACTCGCGAGAGCCTGGCGAGGAAGAACCTGGGTCGGTTTGCAAGGAATGAGATTTCCGTCTGGGCAAAAAAAGAGAGCCCAAGAAAAACTTGGGCTCTCTCTGCTTCTTGGGAGGATCTCAAGCGTTACACGCTTTTGAACACTCTTTGTGGAAAGATCGATCAGCTACAACCGAGGCTGTTTCCGCAGTTGTGGCAGAGGTAGCAATTCCCGTTACGTACAGTAACGGAACCGCAATTATCGCAAGCAGGCGCATCGCTTTGGAACTTTGCGAATTGATTGTCTCGGGAGTCTTCTTTGGGAGGGGCTGACGAGACGTTCCAGGTCGCAGCACCAGCGAGTCCGACGAAACGCGCAGCGGTGTAGTTGCTGGTCGTTTGAACTTCGGCACCGTTACCGTTGACCGGAGCGGTGGTCACCGCAGGTGCGGTTGGCTTTTCCGGGGCTGCTTGTTTCTCTTTCGCTTCGCTTCCCGACACCAGTTCCGCTTTTGCTTTTTGCTCTTCGCGGTAGCTGTCGAGGAAGGTGAGTCCGAGCCAACGGAAGATATAGTCCACAACGCTCTTCGCGATACGGATATCTGGGTTGGTCGTGTGTCCGTTGGGTTCGAACCGGGTATGGCTGAACTTGTTCACTAAAACTTCGAGTGGAACTCCATACTGGAGCGAGATCGAAATCGCAGTGCCGAAGCTATCCATCAATCCGCCGATCGTGCTACCTTCCTTAGCCATGGTGATGAAGACTTCACCTGGACGTCCATCTGGGTAGAGGCCAACGTTGATGTACCCTTCATGTCCAGCGATGCTGAACTTGTGGGTGACCGAATTGCGGGTGTCTGGAAGTCGTTCTCGGCGAGGTTTGACAACGATCTTTTCGGTAACCTTACCAGCGGCCGCTTCTTCGCTCTTCTTTCCTTCGGACTTGGTGTTGAGCGGTTGGCTTTGCTTGGAGCCATCGCGGTAAATCGCGATGGCCTTCAAACCGAGTTGCCACCCCCAGAAATACGCATCAGCAATGTCCTTGACCGTGGTATCTTTGGGCATGTTCACCGTCTTGCTGATCGCACCGGACAAGAAAGGTTGTGCGGCGGCCATCATTTCGACGTGTGCTTGCCATCGGATGCTGCGTGTTCCGTTGGCTGGTGTGAACGCACAATCGAATACTGGCAAGTGTTCATCCTTGACGTGCGGAGCACCTTCGATGGTGTCCTTGTCGTTGATGTACTTTTCAATGTCGGCGACTTGTTCTGGCGAGTAGCCCAGGTTCAGCAGGCCGAGATGGACCGAGCCGTTGATGATCTTAAGCACACCGCCACCGGCAAGTTGCTTGTACTTGACCAAGGCGATGTCTGGTTCGATACCGGTGGTATCGCAATCCATCATGAAGCTGATGGTCCCGGTCGGAGCCAGAACGGTAGCTTGTGCGTTGCGGAATCCGTTCTTGCGGCCGGCTTCCAAAACGCGATCCCACACTTCTCGAGCGGCATCCTTGAGGTACTGAGGTCCGGCGCTGTCGATTTGCTCGACTGCGTTGCGGTGCATTTGCATGACTCGCATCATCGGTTCAGCGTTTTCTTCGTACTCTGCGAACGGACCGACAACACCTGCCATCTCTGCACTGGTCAAATTCGCTGCTCCGTGGAGCAACGCAGTCAAAGCCCCGCAAAGACCATGGGATGCGGGTGAATCATACGCTGCACCGCTGGTCATGATCAGCGAACCCAGGTTGGAGTAACCCAATCCTAGGGGACGGAACAAGTGACTGTTGTGGGCGATGCGATCGGTCGGATAAGCCGCGTGGTCGACGAGGATTTCCTGAGCGATGAAGAACAATCGGCACGCATTCATGGAGCCCTGATAATCGAACTTGCCATCGTCTTGACGGAATTTCATCAAATTGATCGAGGACAAATTGCATGCGGTATTATCAAGGAACATGTATTCCGAACACGGATTGCTGGCGTTGATCCGTCCGCTGTTAGGGCATGTGTGCCACTTGTTGATGGTCGTATCGTACTGGACTCCAGGATCGCCACAGTGCCAAGCGCACTCCGACATCCGGTTCAGGACATCGCGAGCTCGGTAGGTTGGGGGTTCTGCAGTGCACTTGTCGGAAACCCAGCGGGTCTTCCACATCTTGTCTTCCGAAACGGCTTCCATGAACTCGTCGGTGAGACGGACGGAAAGGTTCGCGTTCTGGAACATGACCGAAGAATAAGCTTCCCCGTTGAAGTTCGATTCGTAGCCTTCGCGGATCAACGCGTGGGCCTTTTGCTCTTCCTTCCACTTGCACTCGATGAACTCCATCACGTCTGGGTGCCAGACTTTGATCGACTGCATCTTGGCAGCACGACGCGTCTTGCCACCAGACTTCACGACAGCGGCGATTTGATCGTACACTCGCATGAACGATAGGGGACCGCTCGGTCGGCCCCCACCAGAGAGCTTTTCGCGGCTCGATCGAATGGTGGATAGGTCTGTTCCAGTACCAGAGCCAAACTTAAAGAGCATCGCTTCGCTGGTCGCCAAGCGCATGATGTCTTCCATGTTGTCCCCAACGCTCTGAATAAAGCACGCAGAGGCTTGAGGAAACTCGTACGGATTTTCCGGCTGCTCAAGTTCGCCCGATTCGACGTTATAGTGCCAGTTGCATTTCGTTCCAACAACGTTGTACTGCTGATAGAGCCCGACGTTGAACCATACAGGAGAATTGAACGAACCGTACTGGTGCAAGCACAGCCATGTCAAATCGCGGTAAAAGCGTTCCCCATCCTCAGGGGTGTCAAAGTACCCATCGGCCACGCCCCAATCAGCAATGGTGCGAGTCACGCGGTGAATCAGTTGGCGAACCGAGTTCTCCCGTTCCTTCGCATTGTTGGGATCTCCGTAGAAGTACTTGCTGACCACAACATTGGTGGCCAATTGGCTCCAAGAAGCGGGAATTTCACAGTTGGTTTGCTCAAACAAAGCCTTCCCGTTCTCATCCTTGATCGCCGCACTACGCAGCTCCCACTGGACGGTGTCGAACGGATCTGCCACTTCGTTTGGGCAGAACCTGGATTCGATTTTGAGCCCGTTGCGATTGCCCCGTGCTTCGTGCGTCGTTCGTGTCCGCGTGCGACGTTCACGCCCCATTTCTACGGTTGCCATTCGCTCGTGCGACTCCTTGCGATTAGTGGATGAAATAAGTGCATGCAGATAACGAAACGTTCATCATTCCGGAAAATCGGATAGAGGTCCCCGTTTGGCTGCTTGCTGGTGAAAAGAAGAATCCATGCGACCTGTGGGTTTCGTACCCGGTTCGGATCAAGCCTCCGACGCATCAACGCAAGCCTCTCTGCCCGGTCGCATCGGCAGCGCTTGTCGAGTACCACGTGTACAATCATTATCGGCGGGAACCACTACAGGTAGTAGTTTCTTTCGCATGATTGCACAACATGTTGCGTCATGGGAGTAACAGTTTATCGATTCGAAACCGGATGTCAAATTTTTGGTTGCGACGCGCGCAACACCCGCATGGCTAGGGATTTGGGAGTTGGGTAAGAAATCCTACTACTGGATTCCACGCCTCAATTTGGCTTCCTAAATCTCGAGCCAGTCTTCATTTAAGACAATGTGATGATATCCAGTGACACCTTTGGTCTCGGTTCCAAAAAATCCGAAAAAGATTTCCGGAGAGTTTGCCTTCAGGGGGGAATGCTCCTGGGATAGGAAAAGCCAGGACTGCTCGAAGGGCCACCCCGAAAAGAGGTGGTCGCTAACCCACTGTATCGCCCTTCCCTTAGGGCATTCCGGTCACTGTACTGATTCAAACCGAGTGTATTGCTACAAACCGCATGTGTGGCTCTAGCTCATTACCTCTCGAATCACGCGACCGTGGACATCGGTGAGTCGGAAATCCCGACCCCCATATCGGAACGTCAATCGCTCGTGGTCGATTCCTAGCATGTGAAGAATCGTCGCATGCAGATCGTGCACATGGACTTTGTTGTCTTGGGCGTAAAAGCCAAAGTCATCGGAGGCCCCGTAGGAGATGCCAGGTTTGGCTCCGGCGCCTGCCAGCCACCAAGTAAATGCATGTGGATTGTGATCGCGGCCGTTGCCCCCTTGGGCTGTGGGGGTTCGTCCGAACTCGCCTCCCCAAATCACCAGTGTCTCGGCGAGCAACCCCCGCCGCTTGAGGTCGGTCAGCAGTCCGGCAATAGGCTTGTCGACTTGTCCCGCCAATTCGGTGTGCTTTTCCTTGAGCTCATCGTGCTGATCCCAATAGGCGTGCGAGACCTGGACGAATCTGACTCCTGCCTCGCTCAATCGTCGCGCGAGCAGGCATTGTCGACCGAAATTATCCGTGGTTCCTCCATCGATGCCATAAAGCGATAATGTCTCCGCCGTTTCGTCCTCGAGCTTAAACTGCTGAAGGGCCTCGCTCTGCATGCGATACGCGAGTTCAAAGGATTGCTCGCGAGCGGTTACGGCCGAATTGAGCGTTTCGCCATTGTGCAGCGGGTCGATTTTGTTGGGATTGCTCTGATGATGAGCACCGAAGTGATGACGATCCATATCCTTCATCCAATCGAGTTGTAGTCGCTGCAGTCGAGCCGAGTGCTTAGGCACCAAATTCTCGATCTTGGCTTCTTTTGCCGGTCCACCAATGCGAGTTCCTTGATGGATCGGTGGTAAAAATGCCGATCCGAAATTGCGCACACCTCCATGGCCCAGAGTCGGATTGATCGTGATAAAACTTGGCAGATTCGCATTCTCTGTTCCCAGTCCATAGCTGATCCATGCTCCCATGCTGGGCCGGACAAAGGTGTCGGAACCGGTATGGATTTTCAATAGTGCTCCACCGTGGGCCTCGTTGGATCCATGGATCGATTTGAGGAAGGTAAGATCATCTACATGCTGGGCGACGTTGGGAAACAGATCGCTGACCCATGTACCCGATTGGCCGTATTGCTTGAAGGCCCAAGGACTTTGAAGCAGGTTTCCTGTCTGCGCGAATTGAATGCGAGGTTTTGGAATGGGAAGGGGTTGGCCATTTAATCGGATCAATTCAGGCTTGTAGTCAAAGGTGTCGACATGGGATGGGCCACCATGCATGAACAAAAAAATGATCCGCTTTACGCGTGGTGGAAAATGGGGTTGCAAAAGCGCGCCGGGTGACCCATTTTGATCGTGACCGGATCCACACACTGAGTCTGCCAGCATGTCGATTAGCGCGATACCAGCCAATCCTCGCGTGATCGATCGCATCCATGCTCGACGACCGGATTGCTCCGGCTTATCGCCGACAGATATGCTGATAGGATTCAATCGGTTCATCGGATGGATTCCGGATTGGGGTTAACGGAGTACTTCTGCTATATCTAGCCGATGCGCTGTTTTGACTCGTTTTACGAACGGGTGCCGGCCACGATCTTTTCCATCATTCGTTTCCATCATTCGATCCAGCTAAATTCACGGCTTGCCATCAAGGAACGCACGAGGGTTGCGAAGGCTCGCGAACGAAGTTGAGCACGCTGTTCCTCGGTGGGACTCGCAGCAATTTCCCCGTTAGCAACGGAATTTTGTCCTGCGATTTCCTCGTGGGTTGCATCGGCACTCTGCTGCAAAAGCGTTACGCTCCGTTCGAGTTCTACGTCTGTGGGCATACGCCCCAGTATCGTAAGGTATGCAACCCCGATCGCCTGCCGGTCTTCCTTGGATCGTTCAGCCAGTTTCTGGCCGAGCCACTCCGATGAGTTCGTCACGAGATCGCTGTTCAATAGAAATAGGGCCTGGCTCGGTACGGTTGTCACTGGCCGTTGTTCGATATGGCTGGCCGGATCCACATAGTCGAATACGGAAAACATGTCGGCCAATGCGGCCCGATTGATGGATAGGTAGATAGTCCTCTTGGAGCTTTGGATCGGTTGGCCGGGTCCTCCCATTCTCGCGTCTAGTTTTCCACTGCACGCTAGTATCGAATCGCGAAGGGGTTCGATTTCCATCCGCTTGGTATTTTGTCGCCACCATAGCCGGTTTTCCGGATCGGACTCCGCATAGGTGGCGACTTGTGATTCCATGCGATACGTTGACGAAAGGAGGATTTGCCGATGTAGCCATTTCATGCTCCATCCGCGCTGGATCCACTCCGAAGCGAGCCAATCGAGCAGTTCCGGGTGGCTGGGAGATTCTCCTCGCATCCCGAAATTGGAAGGTGATGCAACCAGTCCTTGACCCATGTGCCACATCCAAATGCGATTGACCATGACCCGGGCAAACAAGGGATGATCGGGATGAGTGAGCCACTGCGCGAGTTGGAGTCGGCCGCTTTGATCGCTTGGTATTGTTGGAAACGGGGTTGCCTTGACGAGGATTTTCGGAACGCCTCGCTGGATCGGATGGTCACCGGGGCGAAGATGGTTTCCTCGAATATGGATCGGCAGGTCGATCGGCTTGTTCTCTTCGACTGCCATCGACATTTCAAAGGAAGGCATGGCCTTTTCAAGAGCCTCGATACCTTTCGTCTGGCGATCGACTTCCGCCTGTGTCTCGGGAGGGTATAAGCCCTTCGGATCATCAGGAATTTTTTCCACTTTACCCTCTGCCAATAACCGACCATTCGCTTCTTCCTTGAGCGTGGCGAGCTGCTTTCTGGCGGCATCAATCTGCTGTTGATGATTTTGGCGTCTATGTGTGATTTCTTGGGAGGGAAGTGTTCGTTCCATCCATTTCGAGACAAATGCTTCATCGGCCATCGTTCGGGTGCTCATCAGGACGCCGGCCAACGCGAAGTAATCCTCTTGTGTGAATGGATCAAATTTATGGTCATGGCATCGCGCGCAGGAAAGTGTTGCGCCGAGCATCGTGCGTGAGAACGTATCGACCTGTTCGTCGACGATATCGATACGCATTTTTGCTTTGTCTTGCTCCGCGAGCATTTTCGGGCCGAGGACCCAGAACCCTGTCGCCGTGATCAACCGTCCCCTCTCAATTTCGCTCTCCGGTTGCGGTAACAAGTCACCCGCGATCTGCTGGATCGCGAATTGATCGAATGGCAAGTCTTCGTTGAAGGCGCTGGTAACCCAGTCCCGATACCGCCAAGCATTGGGCATGTCGTGGTTTTCATCGGCGCCATTGCTATCGGCATAACGCACGCAATCGAGCCAATGCCGAGCCCATCGGACGCCGTAATGAGGTGATGCGAGCAATCGGTCGACGAGCCGTTCGTACCTGCACTCCGGATCATCTGCCAAATACGCATCGATCTCCTCAGGAGTCGGAGGCAATCCGGTAAGGTCCAGCGTCACACGCCGCATCAAGACCGCAGGCGAGGCGGATTGCGCTGGCAACCAACCCCTTTTACGCAATGGGATTCGCAGAAACCGATCGATAGGACTAAACGCTGCATCGTTTGGATAGAGCGAATCCATTGATTCCACGGGTACTGCATGGAGAGCGTCAGCACTCGGAATACTCACCGAACGTGGTACGGACTGAAACGCCCAGTGCGCATCAATAGCGGCAGGATCTCGCCATGGTTTACTCCCTGGTTCACTCGGTTCCTCGGGAGTTTCGCGTGGATCGGTAGCACCCTGGAGAACCCAAGTTTCAAAATCACGCAGGATGTTCTCGCTCAGTTTTCCGCTCGGCGGCATTTGAAGATCTCCGTAGCGAAGCGATTGGATGATCAAGCTCTCGTCGGGGTTACCGGGTACGACAGCGGGACCGCTGTCTCCACCTAGGCGCAATCCAAGTTGCGAGTCCAATCGCAGGTTTCCTTGGACAATTTTCGATCCCCCAGAGTGGCATTCATAACAGTGCTCGATCAACACAGGTCGGATGCGGGATTCGAAAAAATCGATGTTCTCTCGATCATTCTTCTGGGGAGGCGCTGTTGCCTTGGTCGCCGCCGAAAGCGGGGGGGCTTGGGCTGATGCATGAAGATGGAAGGCATTTACTATGCCTAGAGCTACCATGCCGAGTACCACTCTGCTACACCCTGCTCGTTTGATCGCGACTCGATTGAACGCGATGAGGAATGCGGAGTGGAAGTTTCTAACGCTCGATCCGACTCGCGAGTGGACATGTTCTTCCTGAACTTGCTGGCGGGAGCAGAAAGCGGAAGAGTTCCAGAACCTTAGCCTGCGAGCTTCGCGTCCAGGATGGGGAGATTCCGATCGATAGGATGATTTCAAGGGAGTCCGTCTCGACAGGGAGGGAATGGGGTGGGAATGGTGGAGGGAGGGGGGGCAGCGCGCCCTTTGCCTAAATTTTAGTCGAAACGTCCCGATTAGGGGAATGTAGAAATCGGTGTGTGATCCATGACGGCATTAGTCACCTTGGTCGTGATCGCTCTTTTCTCCCTCCTGGCCGTCCGTGTGGCGACAACCGCGTTAACGATGACAGGGTTGAGTTACGACACAGCCAGTTTCCAGAGTTACTCTACTTTTTTTGGAGTGGGGTTTACCACCAAGGAAGCAGAATTGGTCGTGAATCACCCTGTTCGACGGCGCATCATCCGAGATTTGATTTTGGTCGGTAATATCGGACTCACTGGAGCGTTGGCAACGACGGTGGCTTCCATGATGCAGAGCAACAACGTACTGCATCCGATCGTGCTATTGTCGACGGTGGTGTTCGTGGTCCTGCTAATCACTTACATTGGACGTTGACGCTTCGTCCGAAGATTTTTCGATTACGGGATTGCTGCCTCGCTAACACGGGCAGGGTTGGTGCGCGCGATGGATTATGAATTGATGCTTCGCGGCGATCATGGATATGTTGTGTCTGAATACTTGATCGAAGATCGGAATCCACTTATCGGTCGCAAACTGAGAGAGTCGCGACCTTGGGACTCGGGAGTTGTCGTCTTGGCCATACGACGAAGTGACTCTTTGCTTCCTGGAATCCCCGGCCCAGAGACGCTGTTGCTCGACGGAGATGTGCCAGTGATCTACGGCCAAGAGCATGACGTGAAAAAAGTCATGCAGCCCGTGAACTAGGAGTGTTTAGGACACGGGCTTCCGCCCATGAACCGGGATCGCTTGTCCAAAACCTAGGACCAGGGTCCCATCGCTCGGTTTCAATTCAATCAGTCGGAAATCGGGCAAGGATCGCAGCATCTTGATGGTCGGTCCAAAGCGTTCCTCCATCATTGCAAGGACGGTATCGGCCCGAAGGGCGTCCGATTCGTTTTTCATCTTGCCGTGGATTTCGACTACGAACGCTTCGCAGTTGTAGCTCAATCGCTTTCTCGCAAAGACGTTGACGGTCTCTTTCTCATCGGTGATAAACAGCGCGTGGCACCACTCGGTCGAGAGCAGATTGCCAGTGTGTTTGGCCAATCCGCTGACCAGCACAAAGAACGATCCATCGTAGTCGACAAAGGGTGCGTAACTCGCATTTGGGACGCCGTCGGGCGATGCCGTCGCCAAGATTACTGTCCGGCAGCCATCGATGAGCGATTGGAGCTGCTTTTCGATGGATAAAGAATCAGTCATGGTGCCTTATGCGATGCGAATTTACGTCGGATAAATGATCAGTTGCCTTCGGTCATGACGACGCGAAAGCCTATGTCGTTGATTTTCAAATCCGGTTGGTCACCGAATCGGTGCGAGGAACGGCAACTACTGGCTCTATCGATCCATCCGCCACCTCGGTTGACTCGATACGTACCTACCGATGGACCGGCGGGATCTTTGGCATCGGTCTTTGGATAGTCACCGTAGAAGTCTTGGCACCACTCCCAAACGTTTCCATGCATGTCAAAAAGCCCCCAAGCATTGGGCTTCAGTGACCCTACCGGATGTGTTTTCCGGTCGGAATTGTCTTGGAACCAAGCATAGTCACCTAGCATTTGTTTGGAATCACCGAACGAATAGGCCGACGATCCGCCGGTTCGGCATGCCCATTCCCATTCCGCTTCGGTTGGTAACCGGTAAATGCGCTTCGCAGCTTTTTCCTTTGGGTTATCGCTGAGCTTTTTACAAAACTCGATCGCATCGTCCCAGCTGACTTGCTCGACGGGGTAATTGCTGCTGTTGTTTTTCCGAATCACTCGCTTCTGGAAGTGACTTGGGTTAGCACCCATGACCTGTTCGTATTGGCCTTGAGTTACTTCATGAACTCCTAAATAAAAAGGCTTTGAGATGGTTACTTGATGTTGGATCTCATCATCTTCCGAATCATCCTCCGTGTCCGATGCCCCCATCGTGAATTTGCCTTGAGGGATCAAAACGAATTTGGCTCCGATACTGTTGATTGCTTCCTTGGTAGACTGCCCAAAGGAAGCACTTTGGGTCAGAGTGAGCGTTAGTGTCGCAACGACGAAGTTGCAAAGTTTCATGAGTGGAAGGAGTGGGATAGGATTGGATACCGCCGACGCACGATGCGGTGCTTTTCGGGGCGTGGAATAGTTTTAGAGTATTGTGTCGCCGTGCAGCGTTCGATGTTTCTTTGCAACGAACGTCCATCTAATGGTAAGCCGCCGTGTGCCGAAGCGGCAGATATTGTCGATTTTTGTGCTGGTCCGTTACTGCGAAAGTGATTCAACCCAAGCGTCGAAATCGGCATCGCTTGGCATTCGCCAATCTCCGCGAGGCGAAAGGGAGACCGTACCCACCTTGGGCCCATCGGGAACGCAGCTTCGCTTGAACTGTGCATTGAAAAAGCGTTTCAAAAACGTTTGCAAGGTTGCTCGGACTTCGGAACTGGAATACGTCCTGTCGAATGTCGCATGCTGTGCGAGGAACAGGATCTTAGTTGGCGAGGCGCCGCTGCGGACGAAATGGTACAGGAAGAAGTCGTGCAATTCGTAGGGGCCAATCGTCCCTTCGGTGCTCTGTACGATGGACTGGTCACTGGATAGCGGTAGCAATTCTGGGGTAATCGGAGTTTCGACGATATCGATGAGTATCTTGCGAATCTCCTTGCTGACCAGGTTCTCCGCAACGTGACGAACCAAGAAGCGAACCAAGGTCTTTGGGACGGAGCAATTGACGTTGTACATCGACATGTGGTCAGCGTTGTAGGTACACCAACCCAGCGCCAACTCGGACATGTCGCCGGTTCCAAGCACAAATCCTCGATTCATCAGCAAAAGCGTCCGCATACGAGCTTGGACATTTTCAAAGACCAAGTCATTTCGATTGTCGCTGGGGAGCGATTCCAGTTTGGTTTGGAGTGTTTGAATATTAGTGGTGGAAACATCAATCCCAAACGGGCGATGCTGAAGGCTTTGGAAAACCCTCAAGCAGCTTTCGCGGATATCGATGGTCTCGGAACGAACGCCGAGCAGCTTCATTAATGCTTCCGCATTCGACTTCGTCTTTTGAGTTGTTCCAAAGCCAGGCATGGTCAGCCCGACGATGCGATCGTGCTTCCAGCCGAGCATGTCGCACATCTTGACCGCGACCAGCAACGCGAGCGTGCTATCGAGTCCTCCTGAAACGCCGATGGTCAGGGGCATTGATGCGGGTAAGCGAGCGACGCGTTTCGCGAGAGCTGAGCACTGAATCTCGAAGACATCGGTGCATCGCATCGAAAGCTCGCTACTCGATTGCGGAACGAAGGGATGCGCATCAACGCGACGGACCAACGGTAATTGCGTGAGTGGCAACTGGAAGGGAATGTGGCGGAAGGCGACTCTCGCGGATGGGTTGACCGACTGGTGCATGGTCTGGAACGCGAGGCGGTCATGCTGCAGTCGGTCGAGATCGATGTCCGTCGTTGCATGACTGGTAAGGCCATCCAAGGCTGACTCTGAACGCAAGCAAAGTCCGGTACCGACACGTTGTGACTGAGCAAGAAGGGATCCGTTTTCGCAGATCAAGCAATGTCCACCAAACACCAGGTCTGTCGTCGACTCGCTGGGGCCAGAGCTCGCATACGCATACGCAGCAACGCATCGGCCCGATTGCATGGCAACCAGTTGCTGCCGATAGCTCGCCTTGCCGATGGTTTCATTGCTTGCCGATAAATTCAGTAGTACATTCGCCCCCGCAATGGCTTGAGAGCTACTCGGTGGATTCGGTACCCAGAGGTCTTCGCAGATCTCAACCCCCACGACGGCGTTGCCGCAGGTAAAAAGAAGATCGGTACCAAAGGGGACCATCCCAAAACCGTCAACCTCTATCTCCTTCTCGGTGGCTGTTGAGCCACTATGAAACCACCTGGCTTCATAAAACTCGTTGTAATTAGGAAGATGGGTTTTCGGGACGAGACCTAGTAAACGTCCATTGCCAAGAACCGCGGCTACATTGAAGAGTCGCCCTGAAACCTCCAACGGCAATCCGACCACCACCAACTGCTGTCCAACGGTCTCAGCGAGTTGGCGAAGTTCATGCAGGCAGCTTGTGAGGAGCACACGCTGCAAGAACAATTCACCGCAGGTGTAGCCGCTCAAGCACAACTCACCGAATACTACCACATCGGAGTCAGTTAGATTCTTCAACGCCAACGCGATCGCTTCACGATTTGCCATCGGGTTCGCAACCCGGACTGGAGTTGAAGCAGCAGTGACGCGAAGAAAATCGAGTGCGTGCATTTCGGTCTCAAAAGGGCTCTCGTTGACGAGTGCCGTTTGGGGGATTAACGGGCTGGGCTTCGATGGAAATGTACGTGTTTCCATTTGCCCTGCTGGCGGTGCCAAACCCGAGTCTCCTCCATGGCAGCGGTGACCGGTTTTCCATCAGCGATTTTTTGGGTCAGTCGCACGTAAGCGATTACCGCCACATCTCCCATGATTCGAATGTGCGGCGCCACAATCGTTGACTGTACCGGAGTACTGCTCGCTGGCAAGTTAAAATAATACTGGTGAAAGTCCAAGCCATCGACGAGGTTCCCGAGAGCCTCAGGTTCAAAACAGGTCAACGATGGACAGCAAAGTTCCTTGTAGGTATCCCAATCGCCTCGGGTGATGCACACAAGAAGTTTTTGAGTTAGATCGAGAATAGAATCGCGATCGTCTTGCAATGACATTGGAAATTCTCTCTGAGGGCTAAAAGTGAATGCAGGGTAGCAGGGATTAAATTGCGGAATAGTGGTAAGAGTAGCATCGGTGGACGAAGCCGTTCACTGTTCCCGAAGGTAGTCCAATCCATCCGATGGTAATCGCCGTTTGGATCCAACAACGCGGGGCTCAGAACGCTTGATTTTAATGATGGTCGACTCTCGTGGGATCGGCCCACCGCGAACAATTCTTCCGGTCCAATTCTACCGGTAATGGTTGTAGGGATTGTGAGGGTCGGGAACTCTTCTGAGAGCCTCCGCCGGCGAAGCGGCCGATAACTCGAAAACGCGAAGCCCGATTCGCGGCGTTGCTGACTCATTTCGCTGCTTCGATGCATGCAATCTTTTTCCCGCCGTTGAACACCGGAAATGACCAAACCAGACGCCATCGAACTGTTTCTCCGCCAGGAAGTTGAATCCGCCAGCCCTGCCAAACTACATTTTTTGCTTCTGCAAAAAGCCCACGGTGTGAGCGTAATGATCGGTGATTTATGGAGGAAGCAGGATCAAACCGGGGCGGCACAGTGGGTAATCCTGGTCCGCGATATTCTCTCTGAGTTACTGGCAGGAATCGTGGATTCGTCCCATCCGTTGGCGAAACAGCAGTCGGATCTCTATGTTTTCCTCTCCAAGCTGCTCATCGCCGCCGAACTCGACCACGATGTGATCGCCATCGATAACATGCGTGAAATCCTCGAGATCGAAAAGACAACGTGGGAGATGTTGGTCCGGCGCGAGCAACAACAGACGACCCCACTCACGGTGTCGTCGAATGCTAGCTTTGGATCTTCTTTCGACTTTAGTGCCTAAGATCGCCGCCGATCGATCTCAGACGGCCTCCGACCAAGGCTTCGATCGTTATTGATTTTGACGATTGTCCCAGCTATGAGGTCTAAAGAGCTGGTGCCGTGTGGGAAACTTGGGTGGGTACCACCGTGCCGAAGCGATTCGAGGGTAGACTTACTAGTCCGTGAAAAGTGGCTCGCTCTCCAGTTTGTTCGGGAATTGGGCCCAGCGATCGAGATCGTTTTGTTGAGAGTGTCATTCAAGACGCTGAGGATTGATTCATGTGCGGAATCGTCGGTTACGTTGGTAAACAAGAGGCGTGCCCATTTCTTCTTTCGGGACTACGTCGATTGGAGTACCGAGGGTATGACAGTGCAGGAATAGCCACGCTGACCGGTAACGCAGGCTTCCAACTCCATCGCGCGGTAGGCCGAATCGACAATTTGGCGGAACGCATCGACCAGGTGCCTATGCAGGGAAGCACGGGCATTGGTCACACGCGTTGGGCGACCCATGGTGCGGCCACCGAGGAAAATGCGCACCCACATGTGGGAGGCCATGAGATGGTCGCCGTCGTTCACAATGGGGTGATTGAGAACTATCAAACCCTCAAAGAGATGCTCCAGGTGAAGGGCTATGTCTTCCAGTCGGCGACCGACACCGAGGTGGTCGCGCATCTCATTGCAGAAAACCTAAAAAACCTGTTGAACTCACCGGTGGCCGTCGCAGGCAGAAGCTCCGGCGGAACCGACAGTCGTAACTCGATCTTTGTGGAAGCGGTGCGAGCTTCGCTACCATCGCTCCGCGGTACCTATGGCTTGGTGGTGATGTTCCGGGATCGCCCTGACCTGTTGATTGCGGCACGGTGTGGCAGTCCGCTCGTATTGGGTGTAGGTCGCGGTGAGCAATTTATCGCGAGCGATACCTCGCCGTTGGTTGGACATACCGACCGGATCATCTATTTGGCAGACCATCAAATCGCCGTCGTCACGAAGGATTCCATCCAAGTCGTCCACCGAGATCAAGGCCGTGTGCGTCCCGAGGTGCGGGTTTTGGAGTCGACCGATCAAGAGGTCGGTTGCAACGGGTTTCCTCACTACATGCTCAAAGAGATACACGAGCAGCCAGCGTCGCTTCGAAATGCGATGCGAGGAAGGTTGGACCGAGAAAATGCGACTGCAAAATTCGGTGGTCTCAATCTGACGCCAGCCCAGCTTCGGGGTGTGAACCGATTGATCCTGACGGCGTGCGGTACAAGCTGGCATTCTGCGTTGGTCGGCGAGTACTTGATCGAGGAATTTGCACGATTGCCCGTGGAAGTCGAATATGCCAGCGAATTGCGTTATCGCAATCCACCTGTGGATCACGATACTTTGATCTTTGGGATCACTCAGAGTGGTGAAACCGCAGACACACTGGCCGCCCTCCGTGAGATGAAACGCAAGGGACATCACACGTTGGCCATTTGCAACGTGATCGGAAGCAGTATCGCCCAAGAAGCCGACGGTGGAATCTATTTGCACGCTGGACCTGAAATCGGCGTCGCATCGACCAAAGCCTTTACCTCCCAGCTCTGCGTCCTCTCGATGCTCGGTCTTTACTTTGGACGGCTAAGGCATTTGAGCTTCGAAGCTGGACAACGGATCATCGACCAGCTTGAGGCATTGCCCGATGTCGTCGAACAATCGCTCGAGTGCAACGCGAGAGTTCGCGAGGTGGCAGATAAGTACAAAGACGCTACCAACTTCCTCTACCTCGGTCGGCACTACAACTTCCCGACGGCTCTCGAAGGGGCCTTGAAGCTCAAGGAAATTAGCTACATCCATGCCGAAGGCTACCCTGCTGCTGAAATGAAGCACGGTCCCATCGCTCTGGTCGACGAGCATACTCCCTCTGTTTTCCTCCTCCCTCGTTCGCACGTGTACGATAAAGTCATGAGCAACTTGCAAGAAGTGAAAGCTCGCGGTGGACCGGTTATCGCCATCGTCGACCAATTGGATAAAAAGCTTGAGTCGCTGGTGGATGACGTCATCGAAGTCCCTTACGTCGAGGACTTTCTACAACCTGTCGTCGCATCGATCCCGCTGCAACTGTTGGCGTACCATATCGCTATCGCTCGCGGATGCGACGTCGATAAACCGCGAAACCTCGCCAAGAGTGTTACCGTCGAATAATTCTGATTCCGCGAGTTTATTCAAATCGAGTGGGGTGAGCCACGTCTGCTCGGGTCCGCACGCGAGTGTAGGGAACGCCAGCCAAGCGATGGTTGCGCGATCCATGGTGCTAGTTGCTCGCGATCTCCGAAGGAATCAGTAGGAATGCTCCGTCGCCAAACCTGAAGATCATGATTCCTCGGAATAGGGAATGACCTCACGTGCATTGCGTTTTCACCGGCTCCCGCGATGTTCTTTCTGCGATGGGCCGGTATCGCGTTGAACGGGTCTGTTGAATCTTTTTCCCGAGAAGCGGCCGCTGGGAAGCCGCGAGGTGGGGGGAACTGGGTGCGCCAAAGTTCAGAAGTGGCCGACCCACCGCCCCGGGATTTCGAAAGATGATCGAAGGATACGTTCCGCTGTGATCCAACGCGGCAACATCAGGAAACACTCGGATTCAACCCTTTTTGCCCTGAATCCGAGTGGGAAAGTCGCACCTCTTCGATCGAAATGGGTAAGGGTTGAGACTTGGCCGAAGGTCGATTTTGGACCATACTTCGGTTATCCTGGGGTGAGATTCTGCGGGTCCCCTCGGTACGAATTAGCGAATGATCCTGCTGGACTGACATTTACTGGCATACGCTCCCTCCTCGATTACCCCTCCCATGCTACTTCGCAAAGCCAAGCTCACGATTCCTGCCATTATCTTCCTGGTCTTGCTCCGGCTGGCCATCGGTTGGCACTTCTTCCAGGAAGGGGTCTCCAAAGTCCGCGATGGTGGATTCTCTTCGACCGGGTTCCTGTCGGCGGCCAAAGGGCCGTTTGCCAAGAAGTTTCAGTCCATGATCCCAGACTACGATGGATCGATTCGGATCGATGCCAAAAAAATGTCGGAACTGTGCAAGGAGTTTGGTGCCAAGGCGGTGGAAACATTTGGGCTGAATGAAGCCCAACAAAAAGAGGTGGGCGATATCCTTACCGAGTTTGCTGCCAAGCGAAAAGAAACGTACGACGAGTGGAAGGCCCAAATCGAGGAATACAAGAATGGGCTCGAACGCATTGAGAAGCTCGAAAGCGACGCAACTCGAAACAAAGTCGAATCATTGAGGAAGCAGCGGGACGAGATCGAGAGTAAGTGGCGTGCCCTCGGCCGGCCCATCCTCGCTGAGATCGATCAGACGATCCCGCAAATGGTGGAGCGTATCAATGCTGTTCCAACTGATGAACAAGCCAATCCCGATCCGAAGAAACCGATCGCTAAGGATGCCAAAGGGAATCCGATTCGAAAGCAACTGGAGTTCAAGTTTCCTGGTGAGGGGCCGCTCACTGTTCGCCAAGTGGACCAGATCATCCCGATCTTCGACATGGTGGTGGGAATCCTGTTGCTCGTGGGATTGTTGACCCCGCTGGCAGCGATCGCTGCCGGGGTGTTCCTTCTATCGGTGGTAGCTACCCAATTCCCAGGATGGCCAGGCTCACAACCAACATATTACCAAGCGATCGAGATGTTGGCGTGCTTTGTCGTCGCCTTTGCAGACGCAGGCCGTCATGCCGGCCTGGATTTTATCCCCTGGAGTTTCTGGAATCGTAATGCCAAAGTTCGTACCGATTCCTGAGCGTCCCGTTCGATCGCGATCCTAGTACTTTCCCAGTCTTTTAATTTACTGAATCGATTCATTCCTTACTTATAGCGTTTGACCCTCGAGGCATCCCTTATGCGTACACTAAGCCCGGAAGACAAAACCATTGGTCAAGATAACTACCACGAGGCCGTAGGGTTTACACGGCGCGAGTTCTTGCAAGGCGTGATCGCCGCGGGAGCCGTGAGCGGTGCTGGTCTTGGAGCGATGTACTTCGGTTACGAAAAGTTCGCAGATCCCGTTCGGGTCGGGGTGATCGGTACCGGAGATGAAGGAAGCGTTCTTATCGGAGGATGCACGCCGGAGTATGTCCAGGTCACCGCTGTTGCAGACATTCGCCCTTACAGCATCTATCGAGCGTTCCACGGAGACTGGACAACACCAACTCGTCCTGGGTTGATCAAACAGTACAAGTACGCCAACGAGGATGAGGCACGTAAGAACGTCAAGGTCTACGATTCTACCAATGGTGGTATCGATGCGTTGCTCAACGACGATAGCATCGAAGCGATCATCATTGCGTTACCGCTCCACCTGCATGCGCCGATCGCGATCAAAGCGATGGAAAAAGGAAAGCACGTTCTGACGGAGAAACTGATGGCTCACAACGTAGCCCAGTGCAAAGTCATGGCTAGGCTCTCCAAGGAAATGAAGAACCCGATGGGGCAGCAGATTTATCTGGCCACGGGACACCAGCGGCATTATAGCGTTCTCTACGATAACGCGGTCCATTTGCTCAAGTGGGGGATGCTCGGTCAACTCCACCATATTCGCGCTCAGTGGCACCGTGGCAATCTGCCCGGCAACGATTCGTGGCAACCACCTATGGTTGGTGGTGATCCCGATACCAAGGTGGATAAGATCAAGGCTGATTACGAGAAGTATGTCAAGGATTTGGAGAAGGCGAAGAGTCCCGCCGAAATCGAGCAACTCAAGCGCAAGATCGCTCAGCAGGAAGCATGGATGGCCGACCAAGTCGATGCGGCACGGTTCGGATATCAAGAGAAAGCGATGGGCAAACGAACGATTTCCGCGATGGAGGAGTTGGTTCGGTGGCGTTTGTTCGACCGGACCAGCGCAGGTCTCATGGGTGAACTCGGAAGTCACCAATTGGACGCGGCGACGATCTTCTGCAGCGCATTGCGAGCAGACGGCAAAAA
>Ga0194130_10001959_pt1 | contig 31162 bp, 23 predicted proteins | sample TA2KigsurfametaG_FD_160084 | JGI IMG/M metagenome (GOLD analysis project Ga0194130, IMG submission 160084) | Freshwater microbial communities from Lake Tanganyika, Tanzania - TA2015050 Kigoma 12 surface | ecosystem: Environmental > Aquatic > Freshwater > Lake | place: Tanzania: Lake Tanganyika...
TTTATTCTTTTTCAAGAGATGCGAAGTAGCGAATTCTCTATCGGACCAGCTGTTGAGGATTAACAGGAACCTGATCAATAACTGACTTTATTTCAATATTCTATGGCTTATAAAGAAAAGAAGCCGAGGAAACATCCTAAGGGCTAGGCTTGCTTTGTGCTACCCATTATTTATCAGAAGAGATGAGCGATAGTACAATTTGTGATGCAGAAGAAAAATGCCGGATCATCGGAAAAATTCAAATTAGCATTAAAAGAAACTTAAATCCGTAATTTGCGATTAACTCATCTACCTCCTGCAAATACCCTTAAACGAGCAATATTTACAATTATCAGGATTTATAGTTTGTCTGAATGGCACTCTGCTATCGAACAACTCATTCAATTTTTCCCTTAACTTCTGAGCAAACTTTTCTTTAAGTTGAGCCAAATGAGTATTTTCCAATATCAGGCCATTTTTCCCCTTTTCAACAAACTGGGTTCCTTGATTAAAATCTTTCACAGGATATAAATGAGGCTCTACCTGATTCACATTTCTAGTGGTTTCATAAACCAGCGTGTAAAAAAGTGTTTGAATTAGCGCTTTATTCTGACCCTTCCCTTCATCAGCAAACAGATCTTCAAAATCACCATATTTTAACTGATCTTTACCGGTTTTATAATCCACAATTCGCGTTTTGTTACGATGAACATCCACACGATCAATCCTTCCCATTAACCTGACCTGCTCCCTCCTTCCATCGACCTCAATTGAAAATAGAGGCATATAAGTATCTTTTTTTTCTAATTCCTTTATGGTAAACGGCGCTATTTGAGCATCATGCTGTATTACTTTCAAAGCATACTGCTCAATTACCTTAAGTATAATTTGCTGCAAAGCACTTTGATCGGGTTCATCCTCCGGATTGAGATTTAATTCTTCAATCATCGCTGCTTTAGACATAGTAGGTATCAGTTTTGCACGCTGTTTGATGTAATCTGCACTGACTTCCTTTCCGATGGAGTCCTGATAAAAGATTTCCATTACCGAATGCAAAATGGTACCAACTGTGTGGGGTCCAATCTCATCCGGTAAATCCTTTGGCTCTTCCAGACCGGCTATTTTGCTAAAGAAGAATTTAAGAGGACAGCTAATATAATCTGTGAAAGCAGAGGCAGAAATCTTTTTGTCAAATTTAGTTTCAGATTTACGAGTTAAATAACTTTGGAGTTTATGGTAAACCGGTCCTGTTTTTTCTACTTCGATAATCTGTTGAGCGGGTCTATCAATTTTCTGATTCTGTTGTAAAACACGGGTAAACTTAAAAGATGTTTCAAACTCTATTTGCTTTATGAACCTACTTTCCTCACTGGCATTGCCTGATTTATCGTCAGTAAGCCCTACATAAATCAAAGTAATTTTCTTTGCACAGTGCAATAATCGATAAAAGAAATAAGCAAAAATCGAGTTTTGATTTTCCAAAACCGGTAATGCGAACGCTCTTCTCACATTGTCTGGAATGAATGACGGCGTGATACTCACTTTAGGTAAAATCCCCTCGTTCATTCCGATCACAATGAGTTCATCAAAATCAAGACAACGGCTTTCGAGCAAACCCATCACCTGCAATCCGGACAAAGGTTCTCCATCAAAGGGCACGCTAAGTCCTGCCAATGCCCTCCTAATTGTTTTATGAACAAAACTGGCTTTTATATCCGGTAGGTTACCACTGTTTTCAAGATCAGCAAAACTATCTGAAAGAATATTCAAGGTTTTAACCGCCTCTAGAATGAGCAGACTTTCAAGCTTACGCAGATCAGCGATCTGTTCTGAAACCAGCAACAATAAACTTCCCAAATTCTTGATAGAATCCGTAGGTTTAACATAGCTGCTAAAGGTAAGACCTGCAATTTTATTGACTCCTCTGAGCTCCTCTAACTTGAACCTGGATTTCTTTTCATCAATAATTTGTTGGTGGATTTTATCCCTGAACTCAACTTCGGAAGATATCAGGGGGTTGAAGATATAGGTCAGAACTTTAGGGTAAGCAATAGATAAATTATCACCTGCGGCTATTTCTTCCTGAATATCGAGCCAGAGGTCACATAAACCAAATACCGCTGACTGTTCAAAAGGATAGCCCATGGTGATATTCAAATCTTCATCATCCACCGTTTGTAGAACCGGGAGTAATAAACTTTCGTCTGCAAGAATAATAGCCTTTGAAGCAGGATCATTTTTGTCCTGAATGGACGGAAGCAGTTCAGCAAGCAATTTACCTTGAGCAATTTTACCTAAAGTTTGAATTATTTTAACTTCCTTTTGAGGATCATCGATACGATTTTCGGTTATCGCAAACTGGTTATCCAATCCTATGGTATTAATATTTCTCCTGATAAAATAACCGGCTTCCTGAATAGTATTAGAAAAATAATGCGCATCAGCATCAAAATAAAAAGAGCAACGTCCTTCATCCTGCCAAGATTTGAACAAGATCTCCTCTGCTCTGTTAAGGGCACTGAAGCCAACAAAAACAACATGACTGAATTTATCCAAAAACTTCAGTTCAGAATCCTTACCTTCAGCGAGATTTCGATACATTTTAGCACTACTTACCAATCCGAGTTCACTCAATCTTGAATGAAAATTTTGGTAAAGTTGAGGCATCCGATGCCACATTTCTATAAATTTCTCTTGAATTTTATTCTGTTTTTCCTTTGAAAAGGATGTCCAGAAGCTCTCCATAAAAGCAAGCTGCTCTTCTTCAAAATTTGGAAACTGTTGTTCCAGTTCGGCTATACTTCCTATAAGATTGAAAACCTTGGCCGGATCAGCCATATAATAATCAATCTCAGAAAAATCAGAAACAATGATCTCGGCCAAAGGATAAAAAGAATCCACACTTACAGCTTCTTTACCTTCCTTTTTTAATAAGGTATTATATTCGGAAAAGAGAATAAAAAACTGTTTTAATTGTGAGGCACAAACCAGACTTGTTGATTCAGAGAAGAATTGTTGGATGGTATAAAATTGGGGACTCCAAATGGGTTTACCACTAATCTCGGCTAAATATTTGCGCAGAAATAACTGTGGTCTTTTATTGTTAAAAACAAGGGCAATATCTGTCTGATCACTCCCAAACCGATTTAGAAGATCTGTGGCAACGCGAAATAAAAATTTATCAGATGATTGATTCTTCATTTTCAAACTTTCTGTAGTTTGCGATCTTGCGAATACCATAAATAGGCGTCTATTTGCTCAAATTCACCCATTTTCATGAGATTATCACGGTAAATACTGATGTCTTCAATATATTTTTTGTTTTGTGCCCCAAATTTAAAATCCAAAAGGACCGCTCTATTTTCAAAAACAAACAATTTATCGGGTCTTTTTACGATTCCTGAATCAATAATCAAATCCTTTTCACTGATAATGGTTTTAGCTGTTTTGAACCATTGTTTTATTTCCTCCTGAAGCAAAATATCCTCAACGGCCTGTTTAATTTCCTCCTTTTCGGATTCTCTGACCAGTCCTTCCTGAACCTTTTCAGCAATGAGTTTGTCAAGATCTTCGGTACCGCTCAAGGTCTCCAATAATTTATGCATGACAATTCCCTTCCGCTGTTTTGCATTAAACCATGAATCTTCTGTTGCGCTATTTCGCTTAAATCGTTCAGTCAGCTGTTCATTTACATGGTATTCATGGATTTCTAAGGATTCGTATTCCGATACCGCCTTAGCTTCTTTGAGCAAAGTTGGAAGCTCTCCAACCGAATAAGCCAGGTCCTCCTCAGATTCAAAATTCAAGTTTCCTAGTATTTTACTCTCCAATAATTGGAATAGAACAGATTGAATATTTTTTGCTGAACTTTCATTTACTTTAAGGGGAACATCCGGGCAAATAAGACAGAGATAATCTTTTGCTCTGGTTGTTGCCACGTAAAGGGTATTCATCAGATCCATATAGCTCAGCATCAATTCCTCAAAATACTCCTTGGCAAATACAGTATCTGCAAGCCCTTTACTAAGATCTAGCGGGAAGGTTACAAATTGATCGAAACCTGCAGAACCAGCATCTGCCCACAAGAGATTTTTCAATCGGCCATTTGAAGATTTAATAAAATTCCAGTTTAGAAATGGAATGATCACTGCTTTAAATTCAAGCCCTTTGGATTTATGAATAGTCATAACCTGGACAGCATCCTGATTTTCGGATGATGGCAAGGCTTTATTGTAGCCCTCCAGATCCCACCATTCTATAAATGCACCGATACCCTGATCACCGGCAGCAGCAAAAACTGCAACCTGATCCCTAAAGGCCAATAGATAGGGTATAAGAGATTCCGAACCCTGGTTCCCAAGACGGTAAATACGAATCAGTTTTTCGGTTAGTTCACTCACAGGAAGATTTCGGAGCGCATGAACATTCAGATATAACTCAGAAGGTAATATTTCCTCCATGGAGGATACAGAATCAGTAACTATTTTCATCCAATCATTACCATTTAAGTTGATCCGAGTTTGACCTTGATGCTGAATCTCAGTCCAAAGTCTGGCGCATTCAGCATAAAAAATTCCCCTTTCTGATTCCTTTTTTGTCAATAATCGAAAAGTTGAAAGTAATAAAGCAATCGCCGGATTATTGATAATCTTTAATGCCTCACCTGATAATACCTGAAAATTTTTACCCGCAGCTTCTGTTAATCTACTCTGATTTTCCGGCTTTAAAATACAGTCCAGAACTTGTACAGCCTCTTGATTTGATCGAACTAAAATACCTATATCTCGCATTGGAACGCCCTGTTCTAAAAGCTGGATCAGCTTTTCAATGGTATATTCTGCAGCTTCATACTGTTCTTCCTCTTCATCCTGATCCTCAGCTGAAAATGCTTTTGATTTCTTTGTAAAAAACTTAACCTCAATTTTACCCCCTTTAAGCGTTTGGTCGGTTATTTCCTGATAACTTCCCTCATAGGCCTTCACAATCAAACTGCTGTTTTCTTCTTCCCAGTAATTGTGAAGTGATATCGGCGCCGACTCATAAAACAAATCGTTCAAGTTTAGCTGTAAAATTTCCGGGAGACTTTCGTACAAGAAATTATTAAAGCGGATAATGTTTTCGGAGCTCCTTCGATTGTAAATCAGATTTTCCTCCTCCACATTATCCGCATGCAGATCCCTTTTCAGATTACTATGCAGAATCCTCCAGTCGCCATTCCTCCAACGGTAAATCGACTGCTTGACATCTCCTACAACCAGATGAGCTGAATATTTACCATAAGAACCCTCTGCAATCGCATTCTTGAGAAGCGGTAAGAAGTTCATCCATTGAAATTTACTCGTATCCTGAAACTCATCAAAGAGAAAATGCTTGTACTTATTTCCGGTTCTCTCCCAAATGAAAGAGGGATTATCTGTGTCTGAACCGGTTATACCTTTTAAAAGTTGCTGCGCATCTGAAATGAGTAGGGCTCTTTTTTCAGAACGATAATCTTTCAAAAGTTCTGCCATTCGTTGCATCAAATGTAGGTAGGAACTATTCTTATTGATAGCCAGGTAGGTGTTGTATATTTCAATACCTGCATCATAATAAGCAATTAACTGGCCCAAAAGCGGATTTATAGTGTTGTAAAGCTGCCAAACCATTGAACTGTCTCTCAAAGCGCCATTTGGCCATTGGTCGAAATCATTGATTAGTTTCCTAAGAGAATCGACTTTGCTGAATTCTCCCTGAATGATTTTATCCAGCTTGAGAAGTGGATTATTGGTCTTTCCATCCAAATCTTTTGATTCAATCCCCGAAGCGTCAAAAAGTTGCTTAATGTAACTGGTCTTTTCAATTATCTCTTCATTGAAGGTTTTAATCCCTTTCTTAATCTGGTTACGCAAGGCATTAAATTCTTTTGTTTGTTCAATGCCCATAGCCTGCATGGCCTGCTGAAAAGGATAATATCTTTCCTTAAATATTTCATTGGCTAAATCTTTCAGGGTTCGATTGTAATCCCAATCATATCCATCATTTATTCGGTCAATCGCAAGACTGGTCACCCATTCCAATAGGTCAGGGTCTTTTTCAAGTTCAAGATTTAAGGCCTGAACAAGCTCGTCCCTTACTTTTTCGTTATTTACTTCCAGTTTGTACCCACTATCGAGGTTAAGTTCAAAGGCAAAACTTCGAATCAGCTGCTGCACAAATCCGTCAATTGTACTCACTGAAAAGCGACTATAATCGTGTAGTATAGCCGAATAAATTTCTGAGGCTTTAACTCTTAATTCAGAATCTTGTAAGTCGGGATAAATTGCCTTGAGGATTGCCGTAAATTTGGAACTCTGAAAACCGAACTGAGCGAGTTCTTTTAGAGCTGCCAAAATACGTTCCTTCATTTCAGCAGTTGCCTTATTCGTAAAGGTAACCGCCAAAATTTCACGGAATTTGCTTTTGCCGCTGAACAGTAAAACCAGGTAATGCGCCGTCAAGGCGAAGGTTTTACCTGACCCTGCAGATGCGCGAACTAACTTTAGAGCTTTTTGTTGCGACATGTCCGGATCGGGTTTAATTGTTTAATGACTGTTAGACCATCTTGAAAGAGTCATAAAAATATTGATTTTATTAATCAAATAGCTTATCTCTGACTAATTCCTGCCCCGTTATTATAACCAGGATTTACTGTAACGGGTAATTTTCCTGTAGCTTTTAACTCACCTGTAATCACTCTAGATGCAGCACGTTGTGCTTCCTCTGAATTCTGATAATTGACTATCAAAGTTTTTGCTTTTTCAAGTCCGGGAAGACCGGATATGGTATAGGGATTCGCAAAGAGTGTAAATATGCTGTTCATTTTAGCTATATCAGCAACCAGTGTTTTGAGACCGACATTATAATCCAGAACTGCTCCTGGTCTTCTGCGGGTATCATAAATGCTCACAATAATCTGGTCATAAGCCTTGAGTTCCTCCCTCACATTATTTAGATCACTTTCCGATGGATCCTTTGGAAGAAGAAAGATCAATGAGTTTGGTAATAAAGGCTTCATGATGTTTTGAAATGTAGTTAGATTAGGAGTTCCCATACTCACCAAGGCGGTCTTTTTACTCCAATCAAAGTTTTTAATCTGTGAATCGCTATTTAAAATCGTTACTGCAGCATCTGCCAGCTGCTGATTGAGCATTCTGGCCTCCGGACGATTCAAATCGGAAATAATGTCCTCAGGGTTGATAAACTTTTTATTTGACAAACCCGACCAATACTTGGCTAAAAGCACCTTTCTAACACTAGCATTGACACGTTCCCAGCTTAGTTGTTTAGACTTTATCGCTTTAAGTATCAGCTTCACAGCCCTTTTAGAATTGCCTGAAAGTTCAATCACATCAAGTCCGGCAATCAATCCCAACACATCACTCTCCCCTTCCGGAAAGAACTTTGCAACACCTTTCATTTCCATGGCATCCGAAAAAATAAGTCCCTTAAATCCAAGATCCTCTTTCAAAAGTTCGGTAACAATTGGACGAGAGAGTGTTGATGGTAAGTTTGGAGTATTATCAAGAACCGGAATATTCATATGAGCGACCATCACACCGGAAGCCCCTTGCTTAATCAATTCTTTAAACGGAAATAACTCCAGTGAATCAAGCCGCTCCCGGCTAAAAGGTAGTTGTGGCAGATCATGATGTGAATCAACATCAGTATCACCATGGCCGGGAAAGTGTTTGACACTGACCAGCACATTATTGTCCTGAAGCCCCTTCATATAGGCACTAACCTTAGCCGAAACATTGTATTTATTATCCCCAAATGAGCGAATACCAATAACAGGGTTTTTGGGGTTATTATTGATATCAGCAACCGGAGCGAAGTTTACCTGCATGCCTATTCGTTTAAAATCGATTGCAAGCTGCTTGCCCATCTCATATATCAAGTTATTATCCTGGATGGCTCCTAGTGTAAGTTGATAGGGATATGAAATTGTACTATCCAGTCGCATACCCAAGCCCCATTCTGCATCCATAGCAATCAGCAAGGGAACTTTTGAAACCGATTGATAACGATCAGTCAGAGCAGCCTGCCTACCGGGACCACCCTGAAAAAATACCAGTCCGCCGATACGTTCCTTACGAATTAACCTAGCAATGGAATCTTCAAATACCTTTCCCTTATCTGTGTGAGCCCTAACCATAAACAACTGGGCTATACGCTCGCGCCTGTTTAATTTTTTAAAAACAGACTCCACCCAATCATTTGGATTTTCTAATGCACTAATAAATGAGCCCTGGGTTTGCGCTATGCTGAATACCGGACTCAACAGTAAGAAACAAAACAGGAGTTGCTTTAAGTGTAAACTCATAATTAACGGTTAAACATCAGGTCAAATTATCATTTTAGAAATAGAATCAAGCCAAATAATGTAAATAAAAACGTGAAGCCAAGGCTCAGACAAATGCTAAACAACCAAATAGAAAGTTTATCAGCCAATCGATTACTAAGAAATCTGTGTAAAACATAAATTCCGGCAATATTCAAAAAGATGAAAATGAGAATTGCCCAGACGATTATTTTAGTGATGATCATAAATGTCTGTTAAAAATAAAATTAAACTTAATTCAAAAAACAAATTTATTAAAGGATTTGGGTATGAATTAAGTAATTATTCTAAAGGAGACCATCCTCCCAAAGAAAGTGAATGGGTAAAAAGACTTCATCAACTGAATAATAAATTAATTCGAGATCGATATACTATCTTACCAGATTAAATTTAGCCTGATTATTTTTCTCAGTTTTTGGAAAGCAGGGTCTGTTGCTCACGGCTTATTCCGGTCCCGTGTTCTGCCCTATTTTTTTGCGGGAAATTGAATCCTTATTTTAAAATTGAGAAGAGCAAAAAAGATAGAGCTGCCACCCGGGTTTGTTTAACAGTGCCTGTGCTTCTATTGCCGGACTGCCCGTTGCGATGAAAAACAGCATCGGGTAAACTAAACCTTGCCTAAGGAGATATCTTCCGGCTACCGATCATCTGAAATCAAGTAGTATTTCTTGCCGGAAATACTCCGGAGGAAAGGACTAAGCGAAGCGATAACGCGCAGGTATTGTTTTCCAAAATCAAATCATACGCATCCGGAGCGGCATGAAATCCATTATATAGGGTGTGTATTAACCTTACTGATATCGAGCTCGGTTTAAATTACCAGAATTAGCTGAACCCGACTCATGGGATAGTATGCTTTAAGAGTATAATTGAAATAAAAAATGTCCTAAAAGATGATTGGGGCATTTTTTTTAACAAAATCGTTAAAAAGTTTAACGTTGATCAATAATTATCTCTACGATTTTCCAGCTGGTGTCTACTTTACTGAATTTCAGGTTGAATCTGTAGGAACCGGCAATATCTACACGATTACCGTTTATGTTCCCAACACCTTCCACATCAAAATCAGCAGATCCACCCGCAACTGCACCATCCACTTTAAATGCCTTATTCAGGGCAGCAGATCGGCTGATATCATAAATACCTTCTGTAAAGGTGTAAACAATACCTGCCCTGTCGAGTGTATTACCGGAAGGCTCATACATTTTACAGGTCTCGCTCAAATTGGAAGCGATCCAGGCTTTATCCTTTTTTACGATGGCGATCGCAAAACTATCTACCAGACTTTTCAGCTGATCTTCATCCCCCGTCTTTGAAACAGCAACATGTATTTCTGAAAGCGAAAACGCCACAAAAAGTGCCAGCAATAACTTCTTCAATCGATTGAGGCCTATAAATATTTAGTAATTTCGGGCGACATTGGTGTTACCGAAGAACGAAAACGATGAATCAGATTTCCTTCTTCGTCTATCAGGAATTTTTCAAAGTTCCATTTGATATCGCCGGTAAAATCAGGATTAGCGGCGGTAGTCAGGTGTTTGAAAAGCGGACTGATATCGTCTCCTTTGACACTGCTTTTTTCAGCTAAAGGAAAGGTTACTCCAAAATTTTTCTGGCAAAATTCCTTGATAGTTAAGTTTTCACCCGGTTCTTGACCTCCAAAGTTATTGGCAGGAAAACCTATGACTACTAACTTGTCTTTGTAGGTATCGGCAAGCTTCTGAAGATCAGCGTATTGCTTGGTATAACCACATTTAGATGCTGTATTTACAATCAGGACCTTTTTGCCTTTAAATTGTTTCAAATCAAGATTCTTACCGTCAATATTTTGAACTTTGAAGGTATAAATTGAGGGAGGTGGTGTGATAAACATCGCGAGCACCAGAAGTATTGTTTTCATATGATTTTATTTTGATTGAATTTATAAGTTTATTCCAATAGATAAAAATATGAAAAAAGCATAGGAATACCTGTGTTGTCCTAATTTGTTACTTAATAATGACAGCCGGTGAAAAAACTTTTAACTATTATAGTTTGTAGCCTCATCAGTGGTTATGAATTCCTATTCAGGTAAAAAAATCACGGAATACTTCAGATTAACTGTCCGATTTATTTTGAAGCCAGTTCCAACAATACGAAGGACTTAGTGCTGCTACTTTTGTTTCTGATATAAAAATACTGGTTTCTTTTGATGACAAAAAAACTTCCCCGTTTAAGATTTTTAAGGAGGGTTTGTCCATCTTCTATGATCTCTGCCTGTGTATCATTCAGAGATACTAAAACCAGCGAATGTTTTTTATTTTTCACTGTGAAGCTGTTTTCTTCCGTCAGATTCAGTCGATAAGCCCTAACCCGGCTGGTATCGATTTCCAGTTTGAGATTGGGTAAATTCAGAGATTTTTGATCAAAAGTCGTCTTTTTCATTAGAAGTTCCACATCCATCACCTGGAAAGTATCCCTATCGGCGTTCCAAACCCGATGAACCCGATTATTTGGAGGAGCTAAATTTTCGAACCGAATTTACCCTGCTTTCGATTGACCAGCTTTTGGTAATTCACCCTGTACCTGCGAGCCGGTGTGGGTATCCGTAAGCCTGATAAAAAAAGATGGGGTATTATGGAGATGGTATAAAGAGGTATCACCCGGAGGTACCAAAACGTTCAGTATCCTTATTTCATTATTTTTAAAAACAGGGCGATGTCTTGGCTCTTTGTGCACAAGCACCTGAGCCTGTAAGTGATTAAGACTGCCTGTTAAAACAAGAATAAACAACCAAGTGGTGAAACGTAAATTGAGGTAACTCATTCTATACGGGGATTCAAGAGTTGTTTTCGATTAATTTACCGGAAGATTATTGGTAAATGTATTCATTTGGATTAGAAATCCTTGTTTCTATTATTGGACAAGCTCTGTGGAAGGTAGCGAATAGCGGGGGACTTAATAATAAAGTATTGGCTTCATATGATACATCTATCTTTAAACACATACTCCTACCCTAACCACCGATTATCAACATTTTATGCATTTAGGTTCAATTCAAACCTCAAAAAAAAGCCCCACCATTTCCGGCAGGGCTTCAATCTTTTAGCATTAAGCTTTCTCCTTAACTACATCCCCCCTGCGTTCCGCAGTTCAGACACTTGTAACAAGTACCTGATCTCACCATGATATGGCCGCAATTGCCACAGGCAGGTGCGTCAGACTGACCACCACCGGAGATATCCAGAACCGGCTTCAGTTTAAGGCTTGAAGTTGTAGAGGTAACGGTAACCGAAGCCTCAATGAAAGCGTTTGAGGTATCCGGATTCACGTCATTATCGGTCATTTGAGGATTACCAACAACCGCCTTCTGCTCGGTAATCACATGAACAAGATCAGTACGACCCAGGTACTCGTAACCGAGCATTCTGAACATATAATCTACAATTGAGGTTGCGCTCTTGATATTGTCATGCCCTGTAACCATACCTGATGGCTCGAAACGGGTGAAGGTAAATTTATCAACAAACTCTTCCAATGGTACTCCGTATTGCAGACCAACAGAAACTGCGATAGAGAAACAGTTCATCAGGGAGCGGAACGTGGCACCTTCTTTGTGCATATCCACAAAAATCTCACCCAATGTTCCATCTTCGTACTCTCCGGTACGAACGAATACGGTTTGTCCGCCAACTGCAGCTTTCTGTGTGAAGCCACCCCGTTTACTAGGCAAATTTTTACGCTCTACTACTGAAGATAACTGACGTTTGAACTTCGTGTCGGTAGAACGCTCAAGAATAGTTCTTGCAGCATCAAGAACCTGTTCAGCAGTAAGGTCACTCAGTTTCACATTGGCTGCATCACCAAGAACCTCTTCCACGGTATCCAGCTTATCTTCCTTACTGTCGGAAGATTTGGTAGATAATGGCTGAGATAATTTACAACCATCGCGGTAAAGCGCGTTTGCTTTCAAAGCAAGTTTCCATGATAATTCATAGCAATCTTTGATTTCCTCAACGGTGGCCTCATTAGGCAGGTTGATGGTTTTAGAGATTGCACCTGAAAGGAAAGGTTGTGCAGCAGCCATCATTTTGATATGGCCGTGTGCATGAATGTAACGTTCACCTTTTTGTCCGCATTTGTTAGCACAGTCGAAAATTGGGTAGTGTTCCTCTTTAAGATAAGGTGCACCTTCAACAGTCATAGTACCACAGATGTACTCATTGGCTTCAGCAATCTGCTGACGGTTAAAACCGATGGCACGTAAAAGATTGAAATCAGGAGAAGAATATTGCTCAGATTTAAAACCTAAACGGTTAAGACACTCTTCGCCCAGACTCCACTGGTTGAATACGAAACCTATTTCGAATGCTGCAAGTAGCGACTTGTCAATTTTCTCCAGTTCATCCTGAGTAAATCCTTTCGCTGAAAGACTGTCGAAATTAATGTGTGGTGCTCCCTGTAAAGTTGCGGCACCTTTTGCATAATTTACAATCGCTTCAATCTCATGTTCCTTGTATCCTAGATTGCGTAAAGCCGAGGGAACACCCTGGTTAATAATCTTGAAATAGCCACCACCCGATAGTTTCTTGAATTTAACCAAAGCAAAATCAGGCTCAATGCCGGTTGTATCGCAATCCATCACCAAACCAATGGTTCCGGTCGGAGCAATTACGGTAGTCTGAGCATTGCGATAACCATATTTCTCACCGAGTTCAACGGCCTTATCCCATGAATTGCAGGCCGCTGATAATAAATAATCAGGGCAGAATTTAGGATCGATACCCGGAGGAGCGATCTCAAGCCCTTCGTAAGCATCATTATTATAGGCAGCATACCGGTGGTTACGCATCACCCGGAGCATATGCTTTTTGTTTTCTTCAAATTTCTTGAAAGTGCCCAGCTCTTTGGCCATTTCTGCCGAGGTAGAATAAGCAGTACCGGTCATGATTGCCGTGATGGCGCCGCCAATTGCGCGGGCTTTATCACTGTCGTAAGGAATTCCGGCAACCATCAGCATAGAGCCCAGGTTAGCATATCCCAAACCAAGGGTCCGGTAATCATAAGACAATTGTGCTACCTCTTTAGACGGAAATTGTGCCATCAATACCGAAATTTCAAGAACCACTGTCCAAATACGGCAGGCATGCTCAAAACCTTTAACATCAAACACCAGGGTATTGGCATTGAAGAAGTGAGCCAGGTTAATGGAAGCCAGGTTGCATGCTGTATTATCGAGGAACATGTATTCTGAACATGGATTAGAGGCATTGATACGTCCTCCTTCAGGACAGGTATGCCATTCGTTGATGGTGGTATCATATTGAATACCGGGATCGGCGCAGGCCCAAGCAGCAAAAGCGATATCCTGCCATAATTTTTCTGCAGAAATGGATTTAACTGTTTGTCCGCTAATACGTCCGATCAGATCCCAGTTTCCACTCTCCTCAAGTGCTTTAAAGAATGTGTTTGGTACACGAACCGAGTTGTTTGAATTTTGTCCCGAAACGGTTCGGTAGGCTTCACCTTCATAGTCAGAGGAATATCCTGCAGCGATTAAGGCTGCAACTTTTTTCTCTTCTTCAACTTTCCAGTTCACAAAACCTTCAATTTCAGGATGATCGAGATCCAGACATACCATTTTAGCAGCACGGCGTGTGGTACCACCTGACTTGATGGCTCCGGCTGCGCGGTCACCGATTTTCAGAAATGACATCAGTCCGGAGGAATAACCCCCACCTGATAATTTTTCACTTTCACCACGGATCGCAGAAAAATTGGTTCCAACTCCTGAGCCGTATTTGAAGATTCTTGCTTCTCTAACCCATAGATCCATGATACCCCCATCATTTACCAGATCATCATTTACCGAAAGGATGAAGCAGGCATGAGGCTGAGGGCGCTCATAGGCGGAAGTTGATTTTTCTAATTGATCTGTATCCGGATTAACGAAGTAGTGACCCTGAGGTTTACCGGTAATTCCATATGAGCTGTGCAAGCCGGTATTGAACCATTGAGGAGAATTGGGTGCTGCTAATTGACCGACGATGGTATAGACCAATTCATCGTAAAAAATACCCGCATCTTCCTTTGTTGCGAAATAATTATAGCGTTCTCCCCATGATCTCCAGCAATTTGCCATACGATGGGCAACCTGTTTAACACTGTTTTCAGATGAGGTTGTTCCATCTGGCTGAGGCACTCCTGCTTTACGGAAATATTTTTGCGCCAAAATATCTGTTGCAACCTGGCTCCAAGTTTCAGGCACTTCTACATTTTTCATTTCGAAAACAGCATCACCCGCAGGGTTACGAATCACCGAAGTTCGCTTCTCGTATTTGAATAAATCGTAAACGTTTACTCCTTTTTTGGTAAAATATCTTTGAAACTGAAGACCTTTTCCTGTTCCTTTTTTTGATGAGTTTGTAGAAGCTTTTGCCATAAATAATCGTTTAATGCTGTAATTGAGTTAGTTACCCTTAAAAAAAATGTTAGGGGGTTTTTAACCAAATCTATAAGTTGGAGGCATTTTTATGGAAATAGAGTTTTCCACAGATTGTTAGTGTATCTGCACTTCGACACTTAATCGGTTTGCAACAACTTGATTTAAAGCTATTTATCTATGTGGAAAACTCTAAAAATAGGCCATTTCAGGCCATTTTTACTACACCCATTTATACCATAAAAAAGCCGGCAAAAGCCGGCTTTTTTGTTGAAATTTTAATGATAAAAGCCATGGCAATTTGCTAAGGGCCGTTAATGCCCTTGCAAGCATTAAACCAGAAATTATTAAATCACCACTGACCCCTAAAAATAAAATTTATGATCAATTATAAAATTAGTCCGCCTTTGTGGCGGAAGGGCACTTACTTTTCCCTGCAGCTGGAAAAGTAAGCAAAAGAGCCGCGGCTTCCCGGTATTTGTTGTAAATCCACACTTAATCCTATCGGTGTAATCCGAGCCGTATCAATGGTAATGAGCAAATGAATGGATCTGCAACACTTCTCCGGATTACTTAGCTGAAGTGTTTTATGAAAGATAGTGCAAGGATTAAGTGCGCCTTTCCTGCCAAATCTCGGAATGCCGATCCCTGCAATCAGCAATGACGGTAATTTATGAGCGGTTGTAAGCTCGGAGCACTGTCCCAAAACCGTTAATATCAGATAAACCTTTGCGAAGGACGATTCAATCCCCAGTGCCAGCAAAATCAAAAAAAAGCAGCAGATTCTTTCAAATAGCACTTCCGAGCATTAGATTTTGGGATCATACCCGGAATGCTATCATATTGTGATGTCCCCCAAAAGCAGCGATCGCTTTTTTTTGATGCGCAGGGGCTTGTGACCATGGCACCTAGGGATTTAAGTCCCGATTGCCATCGGGATTGGCCTTCAAAAGGAATTCGCCCCCCGGCAATGGAGGGAAGCAAAGTTAAGTGGGAAATCTAATTTTGAATTTAGCTTAACCATCCATTTGAAAAGCCTAAATAGAGATATACTGAATATTACTCTATTTAATTGATAGCCATGATTATTTAAGCCCCAAATAAGATAGAACAAAATAATTTTACTGATATAAAACCCGCTTAAAGTAAACTGATGATTATTAATGAAGTTCTTTTCAATTCTTCTATATCCAAAAGTTTCAATTTATTAACATATTGTGAAAAACTTGATGATTTAGGATTGGTTTAACATGAACTATATTCGGAAACAGAAAAAGAGGAAGAACAGTTGGAACTGCCTTACTCTATACATCCATACAAACGGACGTTGATTTGTAAATTGACCCGAGATTGATTCACTGATACAAAGAGTGTTTTCTTTAGCACCCAGTAAAGTAGTGCTTATCTCATTTGTAAAATTACCTCACAGTCAGATAGTTATCGAATCAGAGTTTTCCACAGATTGTTATTGTATCTGCACCCCAATACTTAATCAGTTACATGATAGTTTGATTAAAAGGTAATTAACTGTGTTGAAAACTCTAAAAAATGGCGATTTAGGATCGTTTTTGTTACACCCGTTTACACAACAATAAAGCCGGCTTTTGCCGGCTTTATTGTTGAATTTTTAAGGCTGTTTATAACCTGAATTAATCGACGATGGTCACTTTAATCATATTGGTCTTACCCTTCTTCTCGATCGGAATTGCAGCGGTATTGATGACCACATTACCCGGCTCAACCAGTTTTTCAACTTTCAGAATCTGATTGACATCCCTGATTGTTTTATCTGTACTCTCAAACTTATCATAATAAAAACCACGAACTCCCCATAGTAGGCTAAGGGTATTCAATAGTTTTCGATTACTCGTAAAAATAAAAGTTGCAGCTTTTGGACGGTAACTGGATATTTCGAATGCGGTATAACCTGATGAGGTCATGGAAATAATACCAACTGCATTAGTTTTTTCAGCAAGATAGACAGCCGATCCACAAACTGCATCACCCATGTAATTGGAAGAATTATTATTTAAAACTTTAGGTGTATTGTATGGATAATCATTATCCTCAACGTTCCGTATGATCTTATTCATGGTTTCTATAACAATCAGTGGATATTCACCAACCGATGTCTCCCCACTCAACATCACGGCATCAGCACCGTCTAAAACAGAATTTGCCACATCATTCACTTCAGCTCGTGTAGGACGAGGGGAGGTAATCATACTTTCTAGCATTTGGGTAGCTACAATAACCGGTTTCGAAGCTGAACGACATTTTCTGGCAATCATTTTTTGTAGTAATGGAACCTGTTCCATGGGCATCTCAACACCGAGATCACCTCTTGCGACCATTACCCCGTCTGTGGCTTCAATAATTTCATCAATATTGTCAACGGCTTCCGGCTTCTCAATTTTGGCAATAACCCGGGCAGTTTTATCGCTTCTGGCAATAATCCGTTTCAATTCAATAATATCATCTGCCGAGCGGACAAATGAAAGTCCAATCCATTCCACATCATTTTTCAATGCAAATTCAAGATTTGTGAGATCTTCTTCTGTTAAACTGGGTATCGAAACCTTGGTATTGGGAAGATTAACACCTTTACGTGAGCTGAGAATTCCTCCGTAAAGCACTTCGCACTGTACAGAGTCTTTATTATTGGTGCTTAACACTCTCATTTGAATTTTTCCATCATCCAAAAGAATAATTTCACCAGAACGGACATCACTTGGAAAACTCTGATAGGTAATGTAAATCTGTTTATCGTCTCCAATCAATTCTTTGGTAGTAATCTCGATTTTGTGACCGCTGATGAGATTGATACCTCCGTCTTTAACCAAACCAATTCGAATCTTAGGACCCTGCAAATCGGCGAGTATGCCAACATTTGTCTTGTATTTCTTGTTAATATCACGAATAATATCAATGACTTTCTGATGATCTTCAGTTTTACCATGTGAGAAATTTAACCTGCAAACATCTACACCCGCCTTAATCATATTTAATAATACTTCCTTCTTTGCAGAAGCAGGGCCTAAGGTGGCTACAATTTTAGTTCTGTTATGAACCGTCTTCATCTGTTCTTCTTTAATTTAAATATCTTTTGGTTAAATTAGTGTACTTAATACACCATCTCGAAAGGCTAAAATATAAGATTTTCTTTAGATTTCAATTTTTTAGGTTCAACTTCCACTGCAACGAGCACTTCCGGAATCTTATTTAAACCATTAATTATCTCTTTGAGGTCCTCTTCATGGATATAGTTCTGAATTAATAAAAAGAAATCTACCTTTTTCATTTCGGGTACCAAAAAACCTTCCGTACCTTTATTTGCTAGGATATATAACTCGGTATCGGATTCAGTCATCAGATAAAAATATCTGCTGAAATAAAATGGGTCTTCATCATTGTTATAGGGGAGTTCAAGATCAGCAATTTTGGCAAAGTTAGTACCCAGTTGTTTATTAGCTTTGTAACAAAACATGTAATCCTTTAGTTGTGCAGTAATGGCTACGAGCACAAAATCGAGGTCAAGTTCAAATTTTAATGTAGTTTTATTCAAGGTACATCCAAAGTGTATTTTACAAAGTTAACATCCTTAATCTTTTATAATGTAGTTAAGTTAAAATAGCTAAAAGCAAAAAGGTTTGAAAATTGCGAGAATTTATTTTTCTTTGCACTGAATTAGTAAACAATTAAACCAAAAAACCATGTCTGATATCGCTTCAAGAGTTAAAGCAATTATCGTTGAAAAATTAGGCGTAGACGAAAGTGAAGTTACACCAGAGGCATCTTTCACCAATGATCTTGGTGCCGATTCATTAGACACCGTGGAATTAATCATGGAGTTTGAGAAAGAGTTCAATGTGGCCATCCCTGATGACCAAGCTGAAACTATCGGTACTGTAGGTCAAGCTATCGCCTATTTAGAAAAGAACGTAAAATAATTTTACGAGATCCTATATTAATGGACCTTAAAAGAGTAGTAGTTACAGGACTAGGTGCGCTTACTCCAATCGGTAATACCATTCCGGAGTTTTGGAATAGTTTGATCAATGGGGTAAGCGGCGCCGCACCTATAACGCACTACGACCCTGAAAAATTCCGGACAAAATTCGCGTGTGAAGTAAAAAACTTCAATCCGGAAGATTTCATGGAGAAAAAAGAGGCTCGTAAACTCGACCCTTTTGTTCATTATGCGATCGCTGCCTCAGATGAAGCGATTAAAGATTCAGGTCTGGACTTCCCTAACCTTGACACCAACCGAATTGGAGTAATTTGGGGTTCAGGAATAGGTGGGTTGAAGACCTTCACCGATGAAGTTGTAAACTTCGCAAATGGAGATGGAACGCCGCGCTTCAATCCATTTTTCATTCCAAAAATGATTCTGGATATTGCTCCAGGGCATATTTCGATTCGTCACGGTCTTCGTGGACCCAACTTCTCAACCGTTTCTGCCTGTGCTTCCTCAACCAACGCATTGATTGATGCCTTTAATTACATCCGCTTAAACATGGCAGATGTGATTGTTTCAGGTGGATCTGAGGCTATTATCAACGAGGCAGGTATGGGCGGATTTAATGCCATGCATGCCCTTTCAACCCGCAATGATGATCCTTCTACTGCCTCCCGGCCCTTTGATAAAGAAAGAGATGGTTTTGTGGCAGGTGAAGGCGCCGGAAGCATTATTCTGGAAGAACTTGAACATGCAAAAGCAAGAGGCGCTAAAATTTATGCGGAATTAGTTGGCGGCGGGATGAGTGCTGATGCAAATCACATCACCGCTCCGCATCCGGAAGGCCTTGGTGCCAAATTGGTTATGACCAATGCCATGAGAGATGCCGGAATTTCACCCTCTGATATTGATTATATCAATGTCCATGGCACTTCCACTCCACTTGGGGATATCAGTGAGGTTAAAGCCATACTTGATCTATTCAAGGAAGATGCATTTAAACTAAACATCAGCTCAACAAAATCAATGACGGGTCACCTTCTGGGCGCAGCCGGTGCTGTTGAAGCAATTGCCTCCATTCTGGCAGTTAAAAATGATATTATCCCTCCCACAATCAATCACTTCACCGATGACCCGGGTTTCGACTCCAGATTAAATTTTACATTTAATAAGGCCCAAAAACGTGAAGTTAATGCTGCATTAAGTAATACTTTTGGCTTTGGAGGACACAATGCTTCTGTAATTTTCAAAAAATACAAAGGCTGATTTTGATATCATCCCAAATTTCGCATTTATACAAACCTTTATATTTTTCTTATCACTGAAATTAACGGTCATTAATGCAATTTTCCAGAATCTATAAACTTTATTTTTCTCCAAATCGCGTTTACATCAGATCTTTAGAAAATCTTTTAGGTTTTGTTCCGGGAAACTTGCGCCTCTATCGCATGGCATTCAGACACCGTTCTGTTGCTATTGAAATTAAAAACGGTACAAAAAATAGTAATGAGCGGCTCGAATTTTTAGGGGATGCCATTTTAGGGTCTGTTATAGCCGAAATTCTTTTCAAAATGTATCCTTATAAGGATGAAGGCTTTTTGACAGAAATGCGATCAAAAATTGTCAGCCGTTCAAATTTAAACCAACTTGCCAAGCGTCTTGGCCTGGATGAGCATATTGAATATGATAACAGACTAATCGGTCATAACAATAAACAAGGCTCTCTGCTAGGTGATACTTTTGAAGCCATGGTTGGAGCAGTTTACATCGATAAGGGATATAATTTTACCCGTAATTTTCTCATAAATAGAATTATTAAACCTCATGTTGATATCCATACTCTGGAACTAACCGAAACAAATTTCAAAAGTAAACTCATAGAATGGTGCCAGCGCCATGGGAAAGATATTAACTTTGAAATTATTGCCAATGAAGAAGGTGAAAATTCTAAACTTTTTACGATCCAAATCAGTGTTGATGGTATCAATTGTGCGATTGGAAGAGATTATAATAAAAAAAATGCGGAGAAACTCGCCGCCGAAAAGGCTTGTGAGTATCTCAAAATCTAAACATGAATCTACTATTTAGCCTGGAGTCAAATTTTACTGAAAAAGGCCTTTTAGTTTCTTAATTCACTTCCATACCACAAAACTCAAAAATGTAAATTGAAAATTTTAAAAAAAGTTGCTTCAGTTTTGTTTATCCTCTGGGGATTCCTGGTTTTTATCTCAGCAATGATCCTCGTTTTCCCGTTTATTTTACTTTTTTCTACAATTTTTAAGAAAAAAAAGAGCCAGGACATTATTTTCTTCTTCCTAAAAGTTTGGGCTCTGATTTTTTCTGTCTTATGTTTCTTCCCGGTTAGAACCAGAGGCCGAGGTAATTTAAGTTTGGATAAAGCATGTATTTATGTTTGCAACCATAATTCCTACCTCGACGCTATTGCGGTGGTTTTAGCAATTCCCGGATCATTTAAACCTTTAGGTAAAATAGAAATGGTTAAAACTCCATTATTCGGGCTGATTTACAAGCGTGTTGTAGTTCTGATTGATCGAAAAAGTCAGGAAAGCAGAGCGAGAAGTGTAGAAGAGTTAAAGCATGATTTAACTGATGGGCAGTCTATATTGATTTTTCCCGAAGGAACAATGAACAAGACGAATGCAGCTTTATCCGAATTTTATGATGGGGCATTTAAACTGGCCATTGAAACTCAAACCGACATTGTACCCATGGTTATTTTAAATGCCAGAAACTTATTGCCTAGAAACAAACCTTTAGAAATTAAACCTGGCACATTAGAATGTATATTTTCTGAACGAGTGGAGGTAGCCGGACTGACTCAAGAAGATCTGGTTAAATTAAAAAACAAGGTTTATAACCGTACGGAAGAGTTGATTTTAAATAAGCTTGATCCTAATACTTAAGTTTTTTTCCGATAAATCAGGGGCTTTGGGCAGGGAAGGGAGTACACTTTGAGCTTCAGGTCTCCCCCTATCATTGAATATCTTAAGTGACTTTTTTAAATAATTAATCATGGCATATTCATCAAACTTTGAAATGGTTTGATAATCCGGTCGGTATAAAATCATGAAATTTTTTAAATCATTACCGTCTAAACCGGTAAGATTCTTAATCGTATAGGCACTGAAGCGGCGGTCGATCTCCAATTCCTGCAACTCCCTTGTATAATAAGCATTGAAGCGGCGTGCTTGCGCAGGAGTTTTACCAATCAGCTCATATAAGGTAGTGAGGGGTCTAAATAAATAGGCCAGCAGAGGTGGTTTACCCGAATAAAAGGAACCTTTTTTACGGTATTGATCTCTAACCTCATCAAGTTCTTGCTGCTTGGTCTTTCCAATTACTTTTACTTCCGACAAGCTAATTATAGCTTGAAGTATTAACACCTTATCGGAAAGCTCTAAAAGATGAATATTTAATTCTGAATAGCCGGTTTTAGAAAGGCTTAATGTATCTCCAATGGAAGCCGCAATTTTAAAGAGCCCTAATTCATTGCTGTAGGTAGAAATACCCGTTTTCTTGTTGATTATGTACACTCCTCCAATTCTAGCTGCACCTGATTTCTCCATAATCAAACCCTGTACACTACTCTGTTGAGCCATTACAGGTTCGACTAAAACAGGTGCAACAAATAATAGAAAAATATATAAAATTGCTTTCATAGGGTCTCAGATCCCAGAAAAATCAAGTAAAAAAGCCTCAAATTTAATTAGAACCGAGATTTAAAAAGTTTCCAAATAAATTCAAATTTATATTTTGGGATAATGTATGCCCTTGAAGTTACTGGTAATGAACTATTTCAATAAATTGGTTTCCTCATTAGGGAATACAATAAAGGGTTTAAAAGTGCTCGCTTCCTTGGTATCGATAATACCATAGGCAATAATGATAATCACATCACCCTTCATAGCCCTTCGCGCCGCCGCACCATTTAGGATAATATCACCGCTACCTCTTCTACCAACAATAGTATAAGTCTCAAACCTTTCTCCGTTATTGTTGTTGACGATTTGTACTTTTTCACCTTCTATGATGTTAGCAGCTTCCATCAAATCCTGATCGATGGTAATACTACCGATATAATTTAGATTTGCATCGGTTACTTTAACCCGATGAATCTTTGACTTTAGTACATGAATAAGCATCAGGCAATTTAATAACTATGTTACGTTGTAAAATATCGAATTAAACATATTGCAATTTGAAGACAATCGAAGTATTAAAATTCACTGAACCATATATTTTGCAACTGAAATTTTAAGATGTAATTTGTGAAAGATTGGTGTATCAGACCACCTAAATTAAACGATCATAAAAACTATGAAAAGTAAACGTAGAGATTTTTTGAAGTTAGGCGGACTTGCCGGACTAACTTTAGTTGCTAACCGGGTCTTAGGAGACCAAAGAACAGAGTTTGTTGATCTCAAACCTGAACAAAGATTGTTAAACAAGGAGAATAACTTGTTAGGAGAATATTGGATTAATGAACAGATTAAAGCAGATTTTGAATTAGCAAAAAATATTTTAAAACCTACGCAAAAACAGCTTGAACGCGGACTTGAATTACATAAAAATTCATTGGTAATTGATGTATACGGCTTTATGCCCAGAGCGGCTTATGACGGCGGTCAAATTAGCTCTGCTGTAAATTCCGCTGCTTCCATGTTAGAAATTCAGGACTTGCAGGAGGATATGTCAATAACTCGCTTTGTCTATAATAAAAAGGAACGGATAGAATTTGAAAATGCCTGGAAGGCCTCAGGGGTTACCTGTATCATTCAGAATGCCGGCGAAGAGGGAAATGAAATTAAGCGTTTACTTAAACGTTTGGCGCATTTTACCCATGCAACCGATATGATGAGCGAGTTGGTAAGAAAGGCTGCCACGCCAAATGATATCCTTCAGGCAAAAAAGGAAAATCGCCATGCGCTCTATTTTACGGGGAATGGGGTGCCCTTGCCTCAGGACTGGATTTCGGTTGAGGATGAATTAAGGTATATCACTATATTTTTTCATCTGGGTATTAGAATGATGCATCTTACCTATAATCGGAGAAATGTGATTGGGGATGGCTGTGCAGAATTGGCTAATGGCGGACTCAGCGATTTTGGCCGTGAGGTGGTTAAGGAAATGAATCGGGTGGGGGTCATCGTGGATATTGCTCATTCGGGATGGCAAACCAGTTTGGAAGCGGCACAGGTATCAACAAAACCGATGGTTGCAAGCCATACCACAGTGGCTTCAATACATAAACACATTCGTGCAAAGCCGGATCATGTCATTCGCGCAATCGCTGATACAGGAGGCTATATTGGGATCTGTTGCATACCAAGATTTCTTGGAGGTAGTGGGGATATCGCCAGAATGATGCAACATATAGACTACGTTGTTAAAAAGTTTGGTCCTGATCATGTGGCAATCGGAACGGATATTTCATATACCTCTCAATTCGCATCCGAAGAGCGTAAAAAGATTCCCGCCTTCCGCCAGGAAAGAACCCGTTGGGAAGCACTTTGGCCTTCAGATGATTTCAAAGAAAGTCCTGAAATGGTGAACAGTATGGCCTGGACCAACTGGCCTTTATTTACCGTGGGGATGGTTCAAATGGGTTACTCGGATAATGAGATTCAAAAAATTTTGTCAGGAAATTGCATGAGAGTTGCAAATGCAGTACTTGGCTGATGTCGAAGTAGGAAAAACACGATTTTTATAAAATTTCTGAAAGGAAATTGAAATTAAGTTTATTCTTATTATGGGTGTAAACCTTATCTTATACTAAGGTCGATATCAGGAAGATTTTAAAATACCCTTTTAATGGATCTCATGATGCTCAGGAGGCGTATGATTTGATTTTTGAAAGCAATACCTGCCCGTTATCGCTTCGTTTAGTCCTTTCCTCCGGAGTATTTCCGGCAAGAAATACTACTCGATTTCAGATGATTCGTAGCCGGAAGATACCTCCTTCGGCAAGGTTTAGTTTACCCGCTGCTGTTTTTCATCGCAACGAGCAGTCCGGTAATTGAAGCACAGGCACTATTAAACAAACCCGGGTGGCAGCTCTATCTTTTTTGCACTACTGAATTTTAGGATATCGATTCCATTTTCAGCAAAAAAATAGGGCAGAACACGGGACCGGAATAAGCCAGGAACAACGGACCCTGCTTTCCAAAAGCTAAGAGAAATAATCAGGTTCTTGCAAGATCTTTTAGTTCTATCTCACGTTAACTAGATTGTTTATATCGAACTTACCCTAGCTTAGGGAAAACTGAGCTGACTGAGCCTGCAAATACCCAATCGTTTTTTAAAACTGTTAAATACGACTCAGGTTATTTTGTGGCAGCAGCCTTTTAAGCTAAGACTGCTGTGGACATGATATTTGAAGAAGACGCAGTATAAAATACCCGCAAAAAGCTGATGAATTAAATAAAAACTACATCAACAAAAACCAGGCTCTTGCAAGTGAATAAAACGAATTTTTTTACAATTCAGCACTAAATGTTGGTATGTTACGATCAACCTTTTTAACAAGACCCTGCAAAACACTTCCCGGACCTACTTCGGTGAAGGAACTCGCTCCATCTTGCAACATTTTCTGAATTGTCTGAGTCCATCGAACTGCACCGGTGAGTTGTGAAATCAAATTATGTTTAATATTAGCTACATCCGTATAGGGCTTTGCATCAATATTTTGATAAATCGGGCAAATCGGCTGATTAATCTCCGTGCTTTCAATGGCTTTTTGTAATTCAACACGGGCAAGCTCCATCAATGGAGAATGGAAAGCGCCACCTACATTAAGCTTTATGGCCCTTTTGGCACCTGCTTGTACTAAAAGTTCACACGCTTTTTCAATACCTTCAATAGAACCTGAAATTACCAACTGACCCGGACAATTGTAATTGGCAGGTACAACAACCTCGCTAATGCGAGAACATATGTCCTCTACCGTATAATCATCAAAACCCAGTATCGCTGCCATGGAAGAAGGTCTGATCTCGCAAGCCTTTTGCATCGCATTGGCACGGGCACTCACTAATCGTAAGCCATCTTCAAATGATAGGGCTCTGGCACTAACCAAAGCTGAAAATTCGCCTAATGAATGACCGGCTACCATATCGGGTTGGAATTCATTTTTCAGTTCTTTGGCAAGAATGACAGAATGCAAAAATATGGCAGGTTGGGTTACCTTGGTTTGTTTTAGATCTTCCTCGGTACCCTCAAACATGATGTCCGTAATCCTAAATCCAAGAATTTCATTTGCACGCTCAAATAAATTTCTTGCCGATTCTGAATGGTCGTAAAGATCTCTACCCATTCCTGCAAACTGGGCACCCTGCCCCGGAAAAATATATGATTTCATAGCTTTTATTAGCCCTTAGGGTCGATGATTTAAATTATTAACAAAATAAATTATTTAACTCAAGCTTGCGGACACAAGCCTTAAAAACTCAGATCGAGTGGTTTCATTCACAAATTCGCCTGTAAATGCAGATGTAGTGGTAACCGAATTTTGCTTCTGAATTCCTCTCATAGACATACAAAGATGTCTGCATTCAACGACCACGGCAACTCCCGCCGGGTTCAGGGTGTCATGAATACAATCGCGTATCTCATTAGTCAAACGCTCTTGAACTTGTAAACGCCTGGCGAATGCATCTACTACCCTCGGAATTTTACTGAGCCCAACAATATAACCATTCGGAATATAGGCAATATGTGCCTTGCCAAAGAATGGCAACATATGATGTTCGCACATAGAGAACACCTCAATATCCTTGACCACAACCATCTGACTGTAATCCTCTTTAAACATCGCACTCCTTAAAATATCCTGAGGCTTTGCATCATAACCATGAGTTAGAAACTGAAGTGCTTTTGCCACCCGAACAGGCGTCTGTAAAAGACCTTCGCGTGATGGATCTTCTCCTAAATCGCCTAGTATTGCTTGATAATGGGATGCTATCCGCTCTATTTTTTCCTGATCATAGCGGTCTATTTTAACATACCCATCTAATTTATGATCAGTTTGTTTGTTCTCTGTACTCATCTTTTGGGATTCAATTTGATCTAAATTAACCGAAATATTCGACAAAATTATTTTCAGTTTCGTACAATTTTACTGAATGCAAAATTGCACCCAAGGCCTTAATGTGAGGCTCAAGAAGATCAAAAATAGTGATCGCCAACACTTCTGTGGAAGCCATTTTCCCTTTCATAAAATGAACATCCAGGTTAATATTTTTATGATCAAGCTGATCCGTAATATAAATGGTGATGACCCTCTTCAATTCCTTAAGATCAATTACAAAACCTGTTTCGGGATTGATTTCACCCTTAACGGTTACAAAGAGTTCATAATTATGGCCATGCCAGTTGGGATTTGAACACTTTCCGAATGTTTCACGGTTCTGCTCATCACTCCATTCTTCCCTATAAAGCTTATGAGCTGCATTAAATCGCTCTCTGCGAGTAATATAAATCATTTTGAATAAATTATAATGCAAATATACTTAATCTAAAAATGCCTTGAGGACAAATTAACTAATTGCTTAACTTCGTTTAATGAAAATACTTCTTGTAGCTGCAACAAAGGCTGAGATTGAACCATTTTTGCTACATCATGAATTTCCCAATTTTCCTTCTCCGGAGAAAAAAATTGGTAAGCACCTGGTTAGCATTTTGGTTAGCGGTGTCGGAATGGTTGCTACATCCTTTGCTATGGCTAGTTTCTGTACTGAGAAAAAATTCGACCTGGCCATCAATGCAGGAATTGCAGGAAGTTTCGATCCTGCGATTCAACCGGGTGATTTGTGTAGGGTATCAGAAGATATTCTTTCAGAATTTGGGGCAGAGGATGGAGAGAATTTCTTAAGTGCAGATAGTATTGGTTTAGGCAAGAGCCAATTTTATGCCCCAAAAATCTCGGGATTTCCAATCTATCATCAACTTAAGGAAGTTAGATCGGTAACAGTAAATCAAGTCCATGGCAATGCGGAATCCATTTCTAAGTTTATCAATAGATTTTCTCCGCAAATAGAAACAATGGAAGGTGCCGCATTTTTCTACGCATGTGAAAAAATTGGGATACCCGGAATTCAAATCAGGTCCATTTCTAATGTTGTTGAACGACGAAGTCGTGAGAACTGGAAAATTGAACTCGCCATTAAAAATCTGAACAACACCCTGAGTCAAGTTTTAAAGACATGAAACTGAGCCTTGGATTTTCACCCTGCCCGAACGATACCTTTATTTTTGATGCGATGATTCATCAAAAAATTGAGACAGAAGGCTTAAGATTCGAAACGAGTTATGAGGACGTAGAGTCGTTAAACCAGAAAGCCTTCAGATCAGAGTTAGATATCACCAAGCTGAGCTATCATGCCTTTGCTTATGTTACCGAAAATTATGTTTTATTACATTCGGGAAGCGCTTTGGGATTTGGAGTAGGGCCCTTGTTAATTTGCAAAAATGAGGAATTTGCGTTTACAAACAGTTTGGAAGTCTTCAAATCCAAAAATAAGCCGGTCGACGAGCATTTTTCAAATCTCAGAATCGGTATTCCCGGCAAGTATACTACGGCTAATTTCCTCCTAAGCCTGGCCTTCCCCGAGTCAAAGAATAAAGTTGAAATGAAATTCTCTGATATCGAGACTGCACTCCTTAGCGGGCAAATCGATCTCGGACTCATAATCCATGAGAATCGTTTCACTTATCAGAATAAAGGCCTGATTAAAGTAATGGATCTGGGTGAATATTGGGAAAATCTAACCGGAGGTCCTATTCCCTTAGGTGGCATTATGATCAAGAGAAACCTACCGGAGGAAATCAAACAAAAAGTGAATCGCGTCATTCAACGAAGTGTTGAATATGCCTTTGAGAATCCCGAATCAGGAATAGATTTTATTCGTTCACACGCTCAGGAAATGAGTGCTGAAGTGGTTAAAAAACATATTGAACTATACGTTAATAAATTTTCCATTGATCTTGGTGAAGTTGGCAAAAAGGCGGTCCAAACCTTTTTTGATGAAGCTCACAAACTAGGTTTCATCCCGGAAACAAAACAAAACTTATTCCTATAATTGTATAATCCGAAAAATCATTTTCTATGATCATTATTACAGGTGCAGCAGGATTTATTGGAAGTTGTTTGGTTCAAAAACTAAACGAGGAAGGTTTCCATGACCTGGTACTGGTAGATGATTTTTCGAATCCTGAGAAGAATAAAAATTTTGAAGGCAAAAAATTTAGTAAACTGGTCAATCGGGAGGATTTCGCTCATTGGCTGAGAGAAAATCAATTGCATGTTCAATTTGTATTTCATATTGGAGCCCGAACCGATACTACAGAAATGGATATTAATCTTTTCAATCGTTTGAATCTTGATTATACCAAAAGCATCTGGAATATCTGCACCGAATTCGGACTACCACTGGTCTATGCCTCATCAGCCGCAACTTATGGGTTAGGAGAACATGGTTATGATGATGATGAATCGAAAATTCAACTACTGAAACCCCTAAATCCTTATGGTGCCTCTAAGAATGATTTTGATAAATGGGCACTTGAGGAAGATAAAAAGCCCTATTTCTGGGCAGGTCTGAAATTTTTTAATGTGTATGGCCCCAATGAATACCATAAAGGACGAATGGCCTCCGTGATCTTCCATACCTTCAATCAGATCAAAAAAACCGGGGCTATGCAATTATTCCAATCTCATAATCCCAATTTTAAGGATGGTGAACAAATGCGTGATTTTGTTTACATCAAAGACGTAGTCAATGTTTTGTATTTCCTGATGCATCACCGCAAAGATTCTGGAATTTATAATCTGGGCACTGGCAAAGCACGAACTTTCCTTGACCTTGCCACACAAACTTTCCATGCTATGGATAAACCGGTTTCTATCTCATTTGTTCCAACACCCGAGGATATCCGTGAAAAGTATCAGTATTTTACTGAGGCAAGCATGGAAAAGATAAGGTCTATTGGATACAGCCTTGACTTCTATAGTTTGGAAGAGGGTGTTGAGGATTATGTGAAAAATTATCTGATTCCTAATAACTATTTATAGGTCCTAACGGAATTTTCCGTTGAATCCCCCTCTGGTTGGTTAGATCAGCGTAGCAAACACGATCATGTTATATGGTTGGCGATAACACCAACCATAGGGAAATCAATTTTCGTAATCACAGGAAACTCCACAGACAGAAAGAGTTTGTTTTCTACAACTGTTTAGGCTCATTTTTATTGGTCTTTTCTGCTTCCGTCCGCTTATCCGGCTGGTAAATAGCTCCGGTAGCAAAATCAACTATTGCTCCCGGCCAAAATAAAATGATGTCTGCTATTAGGGCTGCTGCACGAACCTTACGCGAAGGTTCACCCTGCACCGGCTTTCTTCTTTGGTATTCAGTGACTTTGCCTCCAAGGATGGTAGCGCATGAACTCATTGAAAGGGCAAAAACTAGTAATAAAAGTTTGGTGATTAGTTTCTTCATGGCTGATGGGTTAATGATTTACAGGTTTGATGAAAACTTCAACCACTTGAAATATACTAAAAATAATTTATTTGCAAGTCATCCTACTATCCCTGCGATCGGTGTTCCCTTTTGGTCGGTGTTTGCATTGTACCAGAATCGATCTATCAAGTTACGATCATAACATGTGTTTGGTAATAAAACCAACTACATGGAAACTCATAAATCCTCTTTTAAGTTATAAGAGTTCTGAACACTCAATCTGGAAGAAATTCCGGATGCAATAACTGAAACAGTGAACACCGTTCCAAAAACAAGCACAAAGTCTGTTAATTTAATTCCTACAGGATAATGATCAATAATCATATTGGTTCCAGACATGGAAATAAACCCGAATTTTTGTTGCAAAAGAATGAAAATCAAACCGGTGACCATTCCAATAAAACAACCCAGCATCGAAATCATCATCCCTTCAATAAAAAATATTCCTCTAATTAGTTGCTTATTCGCCCCAAGACTACTGAGAATGGCAATATCTTTACGCTTATCTATGACCAACATGGCCAAGGAACCGATAATATTGAAAATGGCAATAATAAGCACAAAAGTGAGTATCAAAAAAATAGCCCATTTTTCTGAATTCAAAATTTTGTAGAGCAATTCATTTTGCTGTCGGCGATCTTTAATAATAAAATCTGCCCCAATCCGTTGCTCCAATTCATTACGAAGTGCGTCTATATCTGTTCCTTTTACAGTGTTTATCTCAATAAAAGAGACCATTTTAGTTTCATCAAGTAAGGTGCGGGCAAACTGAATCGGTACGATGATCATATTATCAAATTCCTGCTGCACCGTGAACACTCCAGATGGATAGATGGAACGAATAGTGAACTCATCTGCCGGATTGATCGAACTTGAAGCTCCTTTCTTCGGTGAATAGATATCAAGCGTTT
>Ga0194130_10001966_pt1 | contig 31120 bp, 31 predicted proteins | sample TA2KigsurfametaG_FD_160084 | JGI IMG/M metagenome (GOLD analysis project Ga0194130, IMG submission 160084) | Freshwater microbial communities from Lake Tanganyika, Tanzania - TA2015050 Kigoma 12 surface | ecosystem: Environmental > Aquatic > Freshwater > Lake | place: Tanzania: Lake Tanganyika...
TGCAGCGCCGACGATATTTGGGGGGTAGCCCCCTGAGAAAATAGGTCGATGCCAGGTAAAACATTGTGTTCTCCTGACGGGTTGATGCGATGGATGGCCATGGAGTGGCCAGAAATCGATCGACCCAGAAGCCACCCTGCGGGGTGGCTTTTTTGTTGGATGCCGTCTGGGTGCACGCATTCCGTTTGAGGGGAATGTCAGGGGCCCCGTAGACAGGCGAGGATGGAGCCCTTACAAGCCACGGCAATGCAGCGGCCCGTTCCCTGGTTCTGGATCGTGTTGGGACTCCTGCTGCTTCTGGCCCCCACGGCCATGGGGCGGGTGATCCTCGATGTTCTTGGCGGACTCACGTTGGCGGCCCTGGTGTTGCCCCTGGTGTTGGGCGTGGCCGGGATCGTGGGTTGGCAGGTTTTGCAGCGGCGCCTGCGCACCTGTCAGGTGTGTGGTTTTGCATCCCTGGGCTCGGAGCAATGCCCGGCCTGTGGTGCCTCCTATGAGGCGGCGAAAGGGCAGGCAGGCATCCCCACACGCCTGGGTGATCAGCAGGAGATTGATCCCAGTCAGGTGACGATTGACGTTGAAGTGTTGCCGGATCAGGAGTGACTTCAGCCGGATCAGGCCTGACTTCCATAGAGTCCTTAATCGCTTGAGCCTGTACTTAAGCCACTACTCACGACAGCGCCTGAACCAGCACTTAAGCCAGGGCTTGAACTGGGACAAATCCTTTCAGTCTCTCAAGCACGATGCTGAAGGGCGCGCGGTCTACGCTGGCCTTCCAGTCAGGCTTGTAATGGTTCAGCCGAGGATATGTTGTCCCGGGCTATTTCCGCCAAGCGGCGCTCGCGGAGATAGAGAAACAACGGTGCGCCACAGGCGAAGGCCACTGTCACACAGCTGAGCAACACCCAGCCCAGGCCGCGCATGTTCAGGCGCCGGCTCTCACTCACCATCCAGAGCAGCACAGCTGAGGCGCCGATGGCGAGATCTCGCGAGAGGAATTGGGCTGCCGGGTTGGCGTTGGCCAGTTGCACGAACAGACCCAGATCAGGACTGGCGCCATGGGCCTGAATGAACTCCAGATTGGCCATCCATGGCCACACGGCTCCGCCCACTGCAAGGGTGAGATAGATCGCGCGGAGCACCCCAGAGGGGAGCAGGGATGGGGCCTGGGGATCTGGGGCGTTCATGATTTGGCGGAAGAATCAGCTGTGTAGGGCTGGGGACTGGGATCCGTGCCCGAGCCGGCGTCCCAGAGCAGCACCTCCTGTTCGACGCGATCCAGGATTGACACGCAGTAGCGGACATAGGCCTGCCCCTGCCTGTAGAGCTGGGCCATCTCCTCCACGTTGAGGTCCTGGGCCTGAAGCCCGGCCAGCACGAGATCGAGGGCCGTGCGCGCCTGGTTGTAGGAGAGATCGGCCAGTTCCTCTGGTGCAGGATCCAGGCCTGCGGCCTGATCACTGCGATCGCCGGATGGCTGTGCGGGACGTCGGCTGCGGACCATCCGGCCCATCCAGGATTCAGGAACGGGTTCATTCTGTCGGACGTCGGCCGGCTTCCGGCCCCGGGGCTGGCGCTCTGGCCAGCAGGGTCACGGGCCCCAGGGGCGTCGTGACCTGGCCATCGGCGAGATCCAGCTGCACGACCAATCCCTCCTCCAGATCCTGCACGCTGCGCAAGAGCGAGCCGTCGCTCCGCCTCACCAGGCTGAAACCGCGTTCCAGCACGTGCTGGGGGGATAGTGCCTGCAGCAGTCGCTGGACTTGAAGCAGGTCGGCCCGGCGCTGCTGGAGCTGGTCGTGGGGATGGAGCTGCCTCAGCCGCTCTTCCAGCCGGCCAAGGCCCTGACGCTCGCCCTGCAGGCGCAGGCCCACCGTCTGGCGCAGGTGCTGGGCCAGCTGCCGCAGGGCCGGCTCCACCAGCTGACGATCGGGCAACAGCGCCACCAGGGCCGCTGTGGGGGTGGCGGCGCGATGGTCGGCCACCAGGTCGGCGATGGTGGTGTCGTCTTCGTGGCCGATGCCGCAGACCACCGGCACCGGACTGGCGGCGATGCAGCGGGCGACCGCCGCGCTGTCAAAGACCGCCAGATCTTCGCGGCTGCCGCCGCCCCGGGCGAGCACGATGGCCTCGATGCCCAGGGCGTGGGCCTGGTCCGCGACGCTCTGCAGAGCCGCACAGATCTGTGCCTCGCCGTTCCCTTGCACGGGGATCGGCACCAGCAGCAGGTCGGTGGCGGGCCAGCGCTCCCGGCCTGTGCGCAGCATGTCCGCCAGGGCGGAGCTGGGCACGCTGGTGAGTACGGCCACCCGCCCGGGCGCCTGGGGCAGGGGCCGTTTGCGCGCGGGATTGAACAGCCCTTCGGCGGCGAGTTCCTCGCGCACCTGCTCAAAGCGGCGCAGCACACTGCTGAGGCTGGGCCGCACGTCGAGCACCTGGACGCAGAGACTGGCCCGGTTGGCCCAGAAATTGAGCTTGCCCACCACCACCACCCCGTCGCCGTCATCCGGCTGGAAGCTCAGGCGGGGCAGTTGGGAGGCCCAGACCACCGCCGAGATGGAGGCGTCCCCATCCACCAGCGTCATCCAGAGATGCCCTTTTTTCAGCTGGGGCCGGCTCACGGTGGCGTCCAGCAGGAAGCGGGGGGCAAACCCCCGCTCCAGCAGGCTGCCGATGGCGGCATTCAGTTCGCCGACCCCGTAGCGGGGGAGCTGCAGGCTGGAGGCGTTCACCGCTGCAGCTGCCGGTAGCAAAGCCACCAGTAGGCGCTGATGCTGCCGCCGATCACGGCCACCACCTGGCCGAGGGGGTGGTCGATGCGCACCAGCCCGATGCCCGTGATCACCAGGGCGCTGCTGAGCAGGCGGGAGCCGTCGCGGCGATTGTCAACGAACAGGCGGGGCAAGGGCATCGGGGCACAGGCGCTCCAGTCTCCCCCAGGCCGCTCAGCCGCTGGCCTGGCTGCGTTCCAGGGCGGCCTTGGTGAGTCGGGTTGCCGGAGCATGGGCCCCATCCTCGGGCCAGGGGTGGCGGGGATAGCGGCCGCGCAACTCCCGCCGCACGTCCTGGTAGGCCCCCGCCCAGAACCCCGCCAGATCGCGGGTGATGGCCGCAGGGCGTCCCGCCGGCGTGAGCAGATGGAGGGTGACCGGCAGCTGGCCTTCGAGCAGCAGAGGGGTCTGGTGGCAGCCGAAGAGTTCCTGCAGCTTCACCGCCAGCACGGGCTCGCCGCTGCTGTAGTCCACGCTCACGTGGCGGCCCGAGGGCACGGCCAGTCGCGCGGGCAGCAGCCGTTCCAGCTCCTGCCGTTGGGTCCAGTCGAGTTCGCCCCAGAGCGCCGCCTCCAGGTCCAGGCCCTGGAGCCCTGCCAGGCTCTGGACTCCGTTGAGCCAGGGGCCGAGCCAGCCCTCGAGCTCCGTCAGCAGCTCGGGGTCGCTGCGATCCGGCCAGGGACTGCCGCGGTGGCGATGCAGCAAGGTGAGGCGGTGCTGGAGCTGGCGGCTGTTGGGATCCCAGGGCAGGCAGCGCAGACCCTCTTGCCGCAACCCCTCCAGCAGCGCTTCCCGCACCAGCTGGGGGTCGGCCTCCGGCCAGGGCCTGCGCTCCAGCACCAGGGCCCCGAGGCGCACAGTGCGCTCGCAGCGCACCCGCAGGGCCTCCGCATCCCAGCGGGCGCTGAGGGCTTCCGCGCCGTTCCGGACCGCAAGCTCCCGGAGCTCCCTGAGGGGCAGAGCCACCGCCAGCTGAATACGGGCGTCCTGGCCGGCACCGTCAACCGCCGCCACCGCCAGGGCTGGTTGATCTCCCAGGGGATCCTGGGGATGCACAACGGCCCCAAGGCCACTGCGCAGCTGGTACCGGCCCCGCTGTCCCTCCCGGGCGAGGGCGAGTCGGTCGGGGAAGGCGGCGGCGACCAGCAGCGCCGCCGCCAGATCCTCCGCCGGCAGCTCGGCTGCCTCCGGCCCGGGGCTGGGGGCGTCGGAGAGGCTGTCCAGTTGGCGTCGCCACTGGCGCTGCAACTGTTGCATGGGGTGGCCCTGGGGCTGGGCGCGCAACCAGTCGAGCCGGGCCAGCAGATCACAGCCGTGTTGCTGCCGGTCGAGGGGGTCCCGCTCACTGAGCAGCACGGCCAGTTCGCAGGCCAGTGAGCCCAGCCCCCGCCGCCGGCCCTCGAGCAGCAGCTCCGCCAGGCGGGGATGCAGCCCCAGCACCGCCATGGCCTGGCCATGGGCCGTGAGCCGGCTTTCCGCCTCCGCCTTCAGTGCAGCCAGCTGCACCAACGTCGCCCGGGCTTCCTGGAGGCCAGCCGGAGGAGGGGGATCGATCCAGGCCAGGGAGGTGCCGAGGGGGTCCCCCCACTGGGCCAGTTGCAGGGCCAGGGGCAAGGGATCACCCTCGAGCAGTTCCGGTGGTGTTTCCGCCGGCCGTCGCTGCTGCTCCGCCGGAGACCAGAGACGCAGGCATCGTCCGGGGCCCAGCCTGCCGGCCCGTCCAGCCCGCTGCTCGGCACTGGCGAGGCTGGCGGGCACGGTCACCAGTCTGTCGAGGCCGCGGGCCGGGTCATAGCGGTTGCGGCGACTTAGGCCGCCGTCGATCACCAGCCGCACGCCGGCGATCGTGAGCGAACTCTCGGCGATGCTGGTTGCCAGCACCACCTTCCCCCCCGCTGTGGCGGCCGGGGCGATCGCCCCGGCCTGCTCCGCCAGGCTGAGGTTGCCGTGGAGGGGGGTGATGGTCAGATCCGCAGACCAGTCGCGGCTCTCCAGGGCCTGCCTGCAGGCGCGGATCTCCGCCTGGCCGGGGAGGAACACGAGCACGGTCTCCGCCGCCTGCCGCTGGTCGAGCCAGTGCTGCTCGAGGGCGCGCACCACCTGGGCAGGCAGCGATTCCTGGGGCCGCGGCGGCTGGTGGCTGATGGCCACCGGGTACTGGCGGCCCTCGCTGCGCAGCAGGGTCGCCTCCGGCAGCCTGCGCGCGAGCGACTCAATGGCCAATGTGGCGGACATCACGATCAGCCGCAGGTCGGGCCGCAGCAGCTCCCGTGCCTGCCGCACCAGGGCCAGGGCCAGGTCGCCGTCGGCGTGTCGCTCGTGAAACTCGTCGAAGATCACGCAGTCCACACCGGCCAGCTCCGGATCGGCCTGCAGGCGCCGCAGGAACAGCCCTTCGGTGAGGACTTCGATGCGGGTGGCGGCGCTCACCCGACTCTCGAGGCGCACGCTGTAGCCCACCCGTTCCCCCAGGCGGGTGCCGCATTCGTCGGCCATGCGCTGGGCCGCTCCCCTGGCCGCCAGCCGCCGTGGCTCGAGCATCCACACCACGCCGTCGATCGCCTCCTCGACGGCGGGGGGAACGCGGGTGGTCTTGCCGGCACCGGGCGGAGCCTGGAGCAGCAGGGTGGCTCCAGGCGGGGCCAGGACCTCCTGGAGGTGAGGAAGCAGGAGATCGATCGGCAGGGGGGGCTGCCTCTGGGACTGGTGCTGCAAGGGCGCCTCAGCGCACGTGCCGGACCCCATCGACCGGGTGATAGCCCTCACCGGTGAGTTCCTCGTAGACGATGGCCGGCAGTCCGGTCTCGAACATCGTCTGCAGAGCTTCTTTCAGGTAGGGATTCCAGCCCCCGGTGCTCACCTTGCCGTGGCGCACGGTCCAGTCCCAGGTGCCCTGCAGGTCGCGGGGGATGCGGCCTTCGCGGTCGCGACGGGCCACCAGATCCTGCGATTCGAGCAGCCCGACCAGCATCGGATCCTTGCCGTAGGCCGGGGTGAGGCTCAGCTCAAGGCGCACCGGATCCTCCTTGACCAACCGGAGACGAAACCGGGGCGGCAGCTTGAGGTTGCGCAGGACTGCGGCCACGATTCGCGTGCGTTGATCCAATGCCGGTTCTCTCCCTGAATGCGCAGACACCTTGGTGAGCCTATTCAGCGGGCGGCACCGGGGGCTGACGGGGCTCCGAATCGCCGCCAAAGCGCACGGTGAGCAGGTCTTCCCGGGTGAGCTGACCTGACTCGTCCAGCAACTCGGGATGGATGGTCACCCGTCCGGTGCGGTCTGGCGGGGTGGATGGGGCGGTCTCGTCCCCGGGGCGGGGAATGGCACTGAAGCCCCGGCCCATCACGCGAAAGGCCTGCCAGAGCAGCACCAGGAAGCAGGCGCCGTAGAGAAGGGGGAAGATCTGGGAGATCAGGGCAGTCATGACCTCAGGCCCGCCGGGGTGATTGGCAGCAATGCGCTGAACCCCATCATTGCCCGGCTGAGCGGCGATCGGTGGCGGTTGTGGCCAGCATCCAGGCCCAGAGGGTGGTGCAGGCGGCTCCAAAGGCCAGGAAGGCCAGGAGCAGGCGCGCGGTGTCCATGGGCCGAAACAAATCTTTGCATAGACTAGGTGCTCTGCCGTCTGGAGTGCTTACGGTCGAAGGGCTCCACCGATCGCCGCATGTCCATCAAGCGCGTCCTCGCCGCGTCGGCGGGCCCATGGCTGCTGTGCTCCTTGCTGGGTTCCGCGCCGCTGCCATCGGCCTACGCCGCCTCCCCGGCCCTCGCGGCTTCGCTCGGGCGGCAATCGTTTGTGGCGGCTGCGGTGCGCCGGGCGGGGCCTGCCGTCGTCACCATCGACACCGAGCGCACGGTGCTGGTGCGCGGTGCCCAGGGCGGTGTGTCCAGCTCCCTGCTCAATGACCCCCTGTTCCGCCAGTTCTTCGGGCTCTCCCCCCAGGCGCCGCAGCCCCGTCCCTCCCAGCGCACCGAGCGGGGGCAGGGCAGCGGCTTCGTGTACCAGGCCGATGGCCTCGTGCTCACCAATGCCCATGTCGTTGAGAAGTCCGACAAGGTCACCGTGGGGCTGCAGGACGGGCGTCGGGTCGCCGGCACGGTGATCGGCCTCGATCGCCTCACCGATCTGGCCGTGATTCGCCTGGAGGGCAAGGGGCCCTGGCCGGTGGCTCCCCTGGGTAATTCCGATCAGCTGGAGGTGGGGGACTGGGCGATTGCGGTGGGCAATCCCTTTGGCCTGGACAACACCGTGACCATGGGGATCATCAGCAACCTCAACCGCAACGCCGCCAAGCTCGGCATCACCGACAAGCGCCTCGACCTGATCCAGACCGATGCCGCCATCAACCCGGGCAATTCAGGCGGCCCCCTCCTTAATGCCGACGGCGATGTGATCGGCATCAACACGCTGGTGCGCACCGGGCCCGGCGCAGGGCTGGGCTTTGCCATCCCCATCAACCGGGCCCGCCAGATCGCCCGCCAGCTGGTGGCCACGGGGCGGGTGAGCCATCCGGTGATCGGTGTCGGTCTCGATGTGGTGCGGCCCGGGGATGGCTCCGGTGCCACCCGCGGGGTGCGCATCGCTTCGCTGGTGAGCGGCGGGCCGGCCCAGCGGGCCGGCCTGCGCCAGGGCGACGTGGTGGTGGCGGCCAACGGCCAGGGCCTCCAGGAGCCGGCCCAGCTGGTGGCTGCCGTGGAGCGCGCCGGCGTGGGCGGTTCCCTCGAGCTGAGCGTGCAGCGCCAGGGGCAGGCGCTGCGCTTCAAGGTGGTGCCGGTTGCCCTGGCGACGCCCTGAGCGGGATCACCTCAGGGCTGCAGCCCCAGCTCGGCTGCCAGCGGCGGCGTCACTGTGGCCGGCGTGCCGAGCTGCTGGCGCATCACCCACTGGGTGGCGGCTTTCTGGCTATGCCAGGCCTGAAGCAGCTGCTTGGCAATGCCCCGCAGGGCGGTGAGATCGCCCGTCTCGTCGATTGCCCGGCTCATGCGCTCGAGCTCGAATTGCTGACCCAGGCTGAGGGCAAGGGGTTCGCTCATCGCCGGCGACCTCGTTCAGAACTGGCGTAAAGCTACAAAATGTTGCAGGGTGTTGCGTAGCGATGGCGACACGCTGATCGCATTGGTCTATGGGGGCTGATGTCGCCGCTGCTCCGGGCCTCAGGCGGCGTTGCCGCTGCGGGCCTCTTGGCGGCTGCGCTGTTTCTCCTTCTGCTTGGCGCGATTGGCGGCCTGCTTGGCGGCGCGGGCCTCGGCCTCCGCTGCGGCCTGGGCGGCCTCGGCTTCTTCCTGCTTCTTCTCCTGGTAGTAGGCGTAGTCGCCCCGGTAGAGCACCAGCTCGCCGTCTTTCAGCTCCACGATCTTGTTGGCCACCCGCGAGATGAAGTAGCGGTCGTGGCTCACCAGCAGGGCGGCGCCCTCGTAGGCGATCAGGGCGTCCTCGAGCATCTGTTTGGCGGGGATGTCGAGGTGGTTGGTGGGCTCATCGAGCACCAGCAGGTTGCAGGGCTTGAGCAGCATCAGGGCCAGGGCCAGCCGCGCCTTCTCACCACCGCTGAGCTTGCCCGCCTCCTTGAACACGCTCTCATTGGAGAAGCAGAAGCTGCCCAGCAGCGAGCGCACCTGGGTCTGGGTCCAGTCGGGCACCACCTCGAAGATCGTGTCGATGACGGTTTTCGAGAGGTCGAGGGCTTCGGCCTGGTTCTGCTCGAAGTAGCCGGCGATCACGTTGTGCTCGCCTAGGCCCGCAAAGCCCTCATCGGGCTGCTCGCTGCCCATGATCAGCCGCAGCAGGGTGGATTTGCCGGCGCCGTTGGGGCCCACGAAGGCGATCCGGTCGCCCCGCTCCACCTCCAGCTCGGCGCCGAGAAACAGGATCTGCTCGCCGTAGCTGAGGGTGAGGTCTTTGACCTCGGCCACCACCCGGCCGGAGCGGGGCGGCTCGGGAAATCGGAAGCGGGGGCCGCCCACCGTTTCCACCGGCGCCTCGATCCGCTCCACCTTCTCCAGCAGCTTCTCGCGGCTCTTGGCCTGGGTGGAGCGGGTGGCGCTGGCGCGGAAGCGGTCGATGTAGGCCTGCTGGGCGCTCAGTTCCTTCTGCTGGCGCTCGAAGGCCGCCTGGGAGGCCTCGCGCTCCAGGGCCTTCTGCTCCAGGTGCTGGCTGTAGTTGCCCAGATAGGTGCGCGAGATGCCCCGCTCGGTCTCCACGATCTGGGTGCACACCCGATCGAGGAAGGTGCGGTCGTGGCTGATCACCACGATGGCGGCGCTCTGCTCGATCAGGTAGCCCTCCAGCCATTGGATCGTCTCCACGTCCAGATGGTTGGTGGGCTCATCGAGCAGCAGCAGGTCGGGATCCTGCAGCAGGATCTTGCCCAGGGCGATGCGCATCTGCCAGCCGCCGGAATAGTCGGCCACCAGCTGCTCGGCCCCCTCCGGTGTGAAGCCGATGGTGGGCAGCAGCTTGTCGATGCGGGCGTCGAGCTCATAGCCGTGCAGGGCTTCAAAGCGCTCGTGCAGCCGGCCCAGTTCGTGGATCAACTCCTCGAGGTGATCGGGATCGCTGGCGGCCTTCTCGCTGGCCATCTCATGCTCCACCGCGTGCTTGCGGTTCAGCACCAGCGCCGCCTCGCCGAAGGCCTGGAACAGCTCCTCGCGCACGGTGCGCTGGGGATCGACGTCGAATTCCTGCTGCAGGTAGGCGATGCGGGGGCTGCCCTGCTTCACCACCTGGCCGCTGCTGGGTTCTTCCAGGCCGGCGATGATCCGCATCTGCGTCGATTTACCGGCGCCGTTGACGCCCACCAGGCCGATGCGATCGCCCGCCTTCACCTCCCAGGTGACATCGCGCAGCACCTCCCCGGTGGGATAGATCTTGCCGATGCGTTCGAGACGGAGCACGGGGGAGGGCTGCTGAGGGGGGGCGCACCGCGGGGCGGCTCCGACCATCATCCCTGCCCATGCGCTGGTGCCCGGAAGCGGCTGGGGCAGACTCCCTCCAGATGGGGCAGACGCCGCCATGATCAAGCGCCTGGAGCAGGTGGCTGCCCTGGTGGTGGCGGCAGGCCTGGCAATCGTGAGCTACTGGTTGTTCTTCAGCTGGGCCCAGGGCAATGGTGTCAACCGGCCCGGGGGACGCGGCCAGCGCTCCCTCCTGCCTGCCGCCGCTCCCGTGGCCCTGGCAGCCGCCTCGGGGCGGACCCGTTCAGAGCCCACCGCGGGCCTTGAGCAGCCACTGCTTGCTGGCGCTGTCGTCGAGGGAGGCCACATGGCTGCGCACCTCCTCCCGGCTCACGGGAAGGCCGTACTCCTGGCCGAGGGCCACAATGCGATCCAGGGCGCCTGAGGGGTCCTGCAGGGCCTGGCGAAAGAGGGTCTGGGTGAGCTCCTGATCCGCGCTGATGCGGCTGTAGAGCTCGGCGGCGTTGCTGGTGCTCATCGGAGTTCGCCTCGGAAGTCCGCCCCAGGGCGGCGCGGGTGCCTGGTTCGACCCTATGGGCGCTGGGTCGCCTTAGGGCGCTGCCGTTGCGGCTTGTAAGCCCTTCAGGCGGCCTGGGGGCTGTCGCTCACCGGTGTGCCGCAGGCGGAGGCATCTTCCATGCTGCGGGCATCGAGGCAGAGCACCTTGCGCAGTTCGGCGTAGTTGGCCGCGAGGGCCGTGCGCCCCTCCTGCTGGGCCCCATATTCCGCCCGTTGCAGCACATGGTGGAGGTGGGTGAGCAGGTAGGTGCTGATCACGGCCGAAACCAGCACATCGCTGCGCTCAGCGGTGCAGCGCTTGCGGATCTTGGGCATGGCGGGCCTCCGGCCTGGTGGCTGAGGGGATGACTGCCACAAGTCTAGGCACGGATACTATCCATGACGATCACCGTACACTTTTGAGGCAAGTTGAGGCTCCGAGGGGCTCCGTCCGGCGCCGTTCCGCCCCCTCCTTGCCATTCCCTCTGCAGCGCTCGCGTTCCGTCGCCGTGGCCACCCGCCAGACCTCCTCCAGCGGCCGACCCAAATCGCCCCGGATTCAGGTGGTGCTCCCCGAGGAGCTCTGCGAGCGTCTGGCGGCCCTCGCCGATGCTGAGGCTCGCACCGTGAGCAACATGGCGCGGGTGCTCATCCAGCAGGGGGTGGAGCGTCTGGAGCGCCAACGGCAGCAGGAGCAGCCGGTGGAGCCGGGGCGTCGCGGGCTGCCGGCCTCGGCGGCCGAGCGCTGGCGAGAGCGCCTTGAGCAACAGGGCCGGGAAGCTCCCCGGCGGCTAAGGGGGGCCCCCCGGCGCGTGCGCCTGCTCCGGCCCCGCGGCGGCTGAGGGGTTGGCAGGTCTGGCCCTCCCTGCCCCGCTGGGGCTCAAGCTGGCTCGACCCGCACCCCCAGCACGCAGGCCCGCCGCGCCCCTGTGACGCTGGGGGCATTGCCTGGATGGCCCTGGGCGTGCCACCAGGCCAGCAGGGCGAACGCCAGGGCCTCCCGGGCGTTGTCGGCGATGCCCAGGGCGCTGAGGGGGCGCACGGCGGTGCCATGGCAGCGGCGCCGCAGTTGTTCGAGCAGCATCCGGTTGCGGCTGCCTCCCCCCGCCACCAGCAGCTCCAGGGGGCGGGGGCCATGGTCCAGATCCTGGGCTACCACTGCCGCGCTGAAGGCGGTGAGGGTGGCCAGGGCATCGGCCGGTTCCGCGGCCCGCCCCTCCGCGTTGGCCTTGGCCTGCCAATCCGCCAGGCGTCGCTCCAGGTCGGCCCCGCCGAACAGCTCGCGGCCGGTGGATTTGGGCGGTGCGCCCGTGAAGTACGCCTCCTGCAGCCAGCGGCTGATCAGGGTCTCGTCGACCTGTCCCTGCTCGGCCCAGCGGCCATCCGCGTCGTAGGCCTGCCGGCCCTGGCTGAAGCGCTGCACGGCCAGGTCGATCAGGGTGTTGGCCGGCCCGCAGTCCCAGCCCCGCACCGGCTGGTGGCGGTCGGGGCCGCAGGCCGGCGGCAGCAGGGTGAGGTTGGCGATGCCCCCGAGATTGAGCAGGGCCCTCCAGCCCGCCACGCGGCCCACAAGGGCCTCATCCGCAGGCGGGACCAGCGGCGCTCCCTGGCCCCCCAGGGCCAGATCCGCCGCTCGGAAGTCGGCCACCACGGGGCGCTGCAGCAGCTGGGCCAACAGGGGCGCCTGCAACAGCTGCCAGCTGGCCCCGCGGCGTGGGCCGCTCGGTGGACGGTGCCAGACCGTCTGGCCATGGCACCCCACCAGGCTGGCGCGCCCCAGCGGATCGCAGGCCCGCGCCGCAGCGGCCTGTTCTTCGGTCACGGCCTCAGCGAGCTCCAGCCAGGCCCCGCTGGCCAGCGGGGTTCCCTGGCCAGCGGCCACCAGCTGGTCGCGCAGATCGGCCGGATAGGGCCGGAAGTGGCTTGCCAGGATCTGCCAGCGCGGCCGGCTCGCCCGTCCCTGAAAGTGGGCCAGCACGGCATCCACCCCGTCGGCGCTGGTGCCGCTCATCAATCCCAGAACGGTGCTCGCCACGGCCGATCAGCGATGGAATGACGGGATCACCCGCCCAACAAAGAACCCCCGGGTGCTCCCGGGGGCTGGTTGCGATGCCTGCGTGGCACCTGCCCTCACTTGTTGGGCTGCGGGGTCATGCGGAGGTAGGGCTTGATCTCCGTGACGCCCTTCGGGAACTTGTTGCGGGCCTCGTCGGTGGGGATGGAGGGCACCACCACACAGTCGTCTCCGTCCTTCCAGTTCACCGGCGTGGCCACCTGGTGATGGTCGGTGAGTTGCAGGGAATCGATCACCCGCAGGATCTCGTGGAAGTTCCGGCCGGTGCTGGCGGGATAGGTGATCTGCAGCCGCAGCTTCTTGCTCGGGTCGATGATGAACACCGAACGAACCGTTAGGTTGTTGAGCGAGTTGGGATGAATCATCCCGTAGAGATCGCTCACTTTCTTGTCCTCGTCGGCGAGGATCGGGTAATCGACGGTGGTGTTCTGGGTTTCGTTGATGTCGCAGATCCAGCCGTTGTGGCTCTCGGCGGAATCCACGCTCAAGGCGATGGTCTTCACGTTGCGCTTCTCCCACTCGGAGCGCAGCCGCGACACCTCACCCAGTTCGGTGGTGCAGACGGGGGTGTAGTCGGCGGGGTGGGAGAACAGCACCACCCAGCTGTCGCCAGCGAAGTCGTAGAAGTTGATCGGGCCCAGCTGGGAGTTCTGGGTGAAATCGGGAACGGTGTCACCGAGTTGGAGGGCCATGGCAGGCGGGAATGGAGAAGGGAACGGAAGGAAACTGGGGAGCGGGAACCGGGGCGCGGGCGATCCTGAGGTCGCTGACCTGTTCCCGCTGGACACCTCGGCCTCCTGGGCCGGGCCCGGGGGCCGACCTTAGAGGTTGAAGTGCCGGCAGATGAGGAAGGGAACGACCACGGTCATGGTGAGGGTGAGGGGGATCCCATAGCGGGTGATGTCCAGAAATCGGTATCGACCGGGGCCGAACACCATCAGGTTGGTCTGGTAGCCGACGGGGCTGAGGAAGCTCTGGCTGGCGCCAAAGAGCACGGCGTAGACAAAGGCCAGCGGGGGCAGGCCGAGACCCACGGCCAGCTGACCGGCGATCGGAATCAGGAGGGCCACGGTGGCTGCGTTGCTCATCACCTCGGTGAGCAGGGTGGTGAACAGGAACACCACCAGCAAGGCGAGGTAGGCCGGCCAGTCGTTCAGCGTCCGGATCAGGGTCTGGGCGGCGACCGCCGCCAGGCCGGTCTTCTCGAGGGCCACGCTGAAGCTGGCCAGGGAGCCCAGGAGGAGAATCACATCCAGGCGGATGGCCCGCTGCAGCTCTCCCGGCCTCAGGCAGCCGGTGGCCACCATCGCCACGGTGCCGAGCAGCACAGCCCCCACCAGGGGGATCCAGTCGAGCCCGGCCAGCACCACCACCAGCACACTGATGCCGATGGCCAGGTACTTGCGGCTCACGGTCGGCAGATCTTTCTCCAGCTGCTCCAGCACCACGAGTTCGTTGTTGGCCTGCAGCCCCCGGATGGCATCCTTCGGGCCCTGGAGCAGCAGAACATCCCCTTCGCGCAGTTCCACCTGGCCAAGGCGCTCCCGCACCACCTGGTTGCCGCGGCGCAGGGCCAGCACGGTGGTGTTGTAGCGCTGGCGGAAGCGCAGGTCGCGCAGGCAGTCTCCCGCCAGGGTCGAGCCCGAGGGCAGCAGCACCTCCACCATGCGCTGGTTGTTCTGCCGGTCGTCGCCACTTGCCGGATCGGCGGGCTCCGGGGTTGGAGCCAGCACGATGGTGTGCTCCTGCTGGAGACGGAGCAGGTCGCTGCGGCTGCAGCGCAGCAGCAGGCGATCCCCCAGGGCCAGGGTGCGGTCGGCCAGAGGCGGCAGGAAGCGCTCGTGGCCCCGGTGAAGCTCCAGCACATCGACGTCGTAGCGCCGCTGCAGGCGGCTGGCATGGATCGATTGGCCGATCAGCTCCGAACGGGCTGGGATCTCCACTTCAGTGAGGTAACCGCTGCTGGCCAGGTCGGCCACCAGATCGTCGTCGTTCAGACCCCGATCGGGCAGCAGGCGATCCGACAGCAGCACCATCACCAGGCTGCCGCTCAGCCACACCCCCAGGCCGATGCCGGTGAAGCTGAACAGCCCCAGGGCGCCGTAGCCGCTGCGCTCGCTCACCTCGCTGGCCAGCAGATTCACCGAGCTCCCCAGCAGGGTGATGGTGCCCCCCAGCACAGTTGCAAACGACAGGGGCAGCAGCACCCGAGATGGGGAGATCCTGCGGCGTTGGCACCAGCTTTCCAGCACGGGAAGCAGGGCCGCCACGATCGGGGTGTTGGGCACGAAGGCCGAGACCGGTGCGACCACCGTCGTGACGAGGGTGATCATCCGCCGCGGACTCCGCACCGCATCCGAGCCCACCAGGGCCCGCAGCCGGTCGAGGCCGCCGGAACGGAAGAGGCCCGCCGACAGGGCGAACAGGCCGATCAGGGTGATCACCGCCGGGCTGCCGAAGCCGCTGAGGGCCTCCCCGGGACTGAGCACGCCGGTGGCGATCAGCAGGCCGGCCGTCAGCAGGCCGGTGACCTCCGGGGCCAGCCACCCACCCACGAACAGCACGATCGCCCCGACCAGGAGGGCCAGGGTGATCAGGGCGTGGGGCTGAAGCACAGACTGGGAGAGCTCGGGCATGACCGCAGCCGACTTCCCTCAGTGTAAACCCCGTTGTCTATCGGACAATGTCTTGAGTGAGAGGCTTTGCCTCGGCGTTGAACTCGTTGCCGCGACGAAGTGATCTGTGAATAACCCGGTTCGCCTGCGGGTTATTTTTCCCCGGCGCTGGCCGCTGGCGGCGGCCAGGTTCGCAGGCTCTGGCGCAGGTGCTGCAGGCCCAGGTCGCCGGTGGCGGAGACGAACAGCGCGTCGGCCTCCAGAGCGCGGGCCCGTTCCAGTTCGGCGGCGTCACAGCGATCGATCTGGTTGGCCACCAGGCGGCGGGGGGCCCCGCTCCCCAGGGTGTTGAGGATGGTGTGCACCGTGCGCAGCTGCTCGGGCCAGCTCGGATCACTCAGGTCGACCACCAGCAGCAGGCCGTCAGCGGCCAGCGTCTCCTCCAGGGTGGAGCGGAACGCCTCCACCAGGGGTGGTGGCAGGTCGCGGATGAAGCCCACCGTGTCCGTGAGCAGCACCGGCTCTCCCGCTCCCCCCGCCGGATCCGGCAGCTCGATGCGCCGGGTGGTGGGGTCGAGGGTGGCGAACAGCTGATTGGCCGCCAGCACGGCCTGCCGCCCCTGGCTGCGGCTGAGGGCGTTGAGCAGGGAGCTCTTGCCGGCATTGGTGTAGCCCACCAGGGCCAGATGCCTGAGCCCCCGCCGCCCCTGGCGCAACCGGGCCCGGTGTTCCCCCAGCTGCCGCACATCCCGCTGCAGGCGCTCGATGCGCCGGGCAATCGCCCGGCGATCCTTTTCCAGCTGGGTTTCCCCCGGGCCCCTGGTGCCGATCCCACCTCCCTGGCGGGAGAGGCTGCGGCCGCGCCCAAGCAGCCGGGGCAGCCGGTAGCGCAGCTGGGCCAGTTCCACCTGCAGCCGACCGGCGGCGCTGCCGGCCCGTTGGGCAAAGATGTCGAGAATGAGCTCGCTGCGGTCGCTCACCGGCAGATCAAGCAGGCGCTCGAGGTTCCGGCCCTGCACCGGCGTGAGTTCCCGGTCGGTGACCACAAGCGTGGCCCGCAGGCGCCGGGCCTCCAACGCCGCCTCCGCCACCTTCCCTTCTCCCCAGATCGTCTGGGGGGCCACCTGGCTGCGACGCTGTTCCACAACGCCCACGGGAATGGCGCCGGCACTGCGCACCAGGCCCTCCAGTTCGGCGATCTGGCGCTGGGCCGCGGCCCGATCTCCCGGTGTGAGGGCCAGCAGGAGCACCCGTTCCCCCCGCTCGCCGCTCTCCGCTGCAGCGGCCCCTGCAGGGGCCGCTGCAGCGGTGGGTGGTGGCAGGGCGCAGAGCTGGTCGAGGGGGCCCTCCTCCACCGGCTGCCAGGGAGGGTTGGCCCCCGGCGCGGTTTGCAACAGCAGTGCCGGCCACTGCCCGCCCCGGTCCGGTCGGTTGCTGTAGCGAAGCCACAGGCGCGGGTCGAGGTCGAGGCCCACCACCCCCTCCTGCGGACCTGGGGTCAGGGCCATTCCCCGGGAACAGCAGGTGATCAACCGCAGGTCGCTCCCCTGCCGGCGCTGGGATCCCGGCAGTTTTTCCAGCAGACCGCCGGACTGTTGCAGGGGCCCCACCCACAGCAGCCGGCAGAGGCCGCGGCTGTCCACCACCAGGGTGAGGGGGAGCTCAAGGTCGTCGCTTGCGTCCGCGAGCCGTTCCAGGCAGAGCTGTTCGGCCAGGCCTGCCTCCGGGTGCCGGCGGTGACAGAGGCGCTCCAGCCGGCGCCGCTGGGCCGGCCGCAGACCGGTGGTGCGCCCTGCCAGCGACCCCTGCTTCAAGGCCGGCGCACCAGCACGCAGGGCACTCCGGCTGCCTGGGCTCCAGCGACATCCTCAGGGCTGTCGCCCACGTGCCACACCTCGCCGGCGCTGAGCTGCAGCTGCTCCAGGGCCAGGGCAAAGGGTTGGGGCGACGGTTTGGCAGCCCCGGCACGGCTGGAGATGACCACGGCCTGCAGCCAGCGGCTCAGGTCAAGCCCCTCCAGCAGACCCGGTAGCCGGCTGTCGAAGTTGCTCACCACCGCCAGCCGCAGCCCCGCCCGATGCCAGCACTCGAGGCGCTCCGGCACATCGGCGTAGACCCGCCAGGCGGAGGGTTGGGCGTAGTGGGCATACAGCTGCCCCACCAGCGCCTGCGGTGGGTCGAGCCCCTCTCCCGACGGATCCTGCAGGCTGCTGCGGATCCGCTCGGCCCACCAGTTGCGCTCTGCGGCCTCCAGCGCCGTGCCCTCCAGCCCTGGAAAGGCCAGGGGTGGTGCCTGGCGGTAGGCCCTGCTGAAGGCCTGCTCCACGGCGCCGGGCTGTGCGGTGATGCCGTGCTCCGCCGCCACCCGGGCGTAGGTGCAGCCCACGGATTCCTGCAGACCGAAGAGGGTGCCCATCGCGTCCAGCAGCAGCCCCCGCGGGCGCACCAGCGCTGCTCTGCCTGCGGGGGCGGCTCCAGCCGTTGGTCCCCTGGTCATGACCAGTCGGCCAGCCAGCCGGCGGCCACCCGCAACTGGTGGGACCGACCGGGCAGGCGGGTGAGGTAGGCCAGGCGGCGGAGTTGGAAGGCGGCTGGGCCCGCCAGGGTGACCCCACCAGCCACCAGGCTGGCCTCGCCGCGCCCGAGGCTGAGCATCTCCCCAAGGTCGTTGAAGGCAAAGGGGTGGAGGGCTTCACCGCGGTGCCCGCGCATCAGGTTCTGGGCCAGGCAGCTCGCCTGTTGGAAGGCCACCTGGGCAGTGGGGGCCAGATCCGGCAGAGAGGCCAGATCCCCCACGGCGAAAATCCTGTCCTGGCCCAGGAGCTGCAGGGTCTCCCGCACCTGCAGCCGACCGATCCGATCCCGCTGGGGCGCGGGCTCGACGGCCGGTGGCTGGAAGGCAAGTCCCGCGGTCCACACCACGGCCGAGACGGCCAGTTGCTCCGCACCCTGGGCCGTCTCGAGCCGCAGGTGGTCACTGCCGACCGCCAGCACCCTGCAGTGGGAGCGCAGCCGCACATCCCGCCGCTGCAGGGCCAGCTCCGCCTGCTCCCGGTTGAAGGCCCGGGCCTGGGGCAGCAGGGTGGGCCCCTGCTCGATCAGTTCCACCACTGCTGCCCCTTCGAGCAGGTCGGCAAGCTTGCAGGCCAGTTCCACGCCGCTGGGCCCGGCCCCCACGATGGCGATGCGCTGCAGGGGGCGCCGCTTCTGACGCAGCTGCTGCACCAGCTGTTGCAGGCGCTCCACGTCGGCGAGGGTGCGGAACCCCAGGGCGTGTTCCACCACCCCGGGAATGCCGAAGCTATGGCCGCGGGCTCCGGTGGCCAGCACCAGCTGGCCGTAGCTCAGTTCCCGACCGGCAGCTGTCTCCAGGCGCTGGCTGCGCGCATCGATCCGCACCACGCTGTCCCGCAGCCAGGCGATGCCTCGCCCGGCCAGCAGGGCGTCGTAGCGGGGGGCGATCTCCCAGCGGCGCAGTTCACCGCTGAGCAGTTCGTAGAGGAGGGGCAGGAAGAGAAAGCGTTGCTGGGGTTCCACCAGGAGCAGGGGGGGATGGTCCCGCTGCTCGGCCAGGGAAAGGGCCGTGTAGAGCCCGCCGAAGCCGCCCCCCACGATCACCACCGCACCGTTTGCCGAGGGGGCCCCGGCTGCCGGGCCCCTGCCCTCGGGGGACGGAGTGTTGCGGGGGGCCACACTGCGGGTCATGGCTGCTGGATGCCCCTCGACGGCCCCCTCGACCCTAACCAGTGATGGATGCTGGGAGTGATGATGGCGCGATGGTGATCGCTTCGGCCCAAGCTCTGCCTGCCGACCAGCATGGTCGGCCCCTGGATCCCGCCCAGGCCCTCGCCCTGCTCGGCCCGCTCGGGGCCTATGAGCGGCTGCTCTGGGCATGGGAGACCTTTGGCGAGGGGCTGGCCATCACCACGAGCTTTGGCATTCAGGCGTCGGTGCTGCTGCATCTCACCAGTCGCCTGATGGCCGAACAGGGCGCCCGTATTCCGGTGATCTGGGTGGATACGGGTTATCTGCCCCCGGAGACGTACCGCTACGCCGCGCAACTCTCTGAGCAGCTCCGGATCACGCCCCATGTGGCCCAGGCCGCGATGACGCCCGCTCGCATGGAAGCCCTTCATGGGCGCCTCTGGGAGACCGGGGATGTGGCTGATCTGGAGCTGTACCACCGCATCCGCAAGGTCGAGCCCCTGGACAGCGCACTGCAGCACCTGGGGGTGACCTGCTGGGCCAGTGGCGTGCGCGGCAGTCAGACCGACCACCGCCGCTCCATGGCCTTGCTCGACGCCGTGCGCCAACGCTGGTCGCTGAGGCCCCTTTTGGCCTGGACCAACCGCGACGTGTACTACTACATGCAGGAGCACCAGCTTCCCCAGCATCCCCTGTTTGATCAGGGCTACTCCACGGTCGGCGATTGGCATTCCAGCGCCCCCGACGATGGGTCAGCCTCCGGGCGAGCCACCCGCTTCGGGGGACTGAAGCAGGAGTGCGGCATCCACCTGCCCGGTTTGATGGGTGAGGGGATCTGACCCTGGCTCTGCGCCGGCCGGCCTCTGGCTGTTGATCGGCAACAGTCGCTGGCACTGGGCCCGTGGCCATCGAGACTGCCTGAACTGCTGGAGTGAGCCCCCTCTCCTCCACGGGGCTTCGCCCCGGCCCCTTGCCCAGGGGGATGACCTGCGGGGTTGGGCAGCGGTGGGCCCGCTCCCCCGGGAGGCCGGCTGGCTCGAGCCTGGTCTGCGCTTGGAGGTACGGTCTGTCCCCCTGGCCGACCTGCCGGCCTGGGTGGGAATTGATCGAGCGCTGGTGGCCTGGCGCGCCTGGCAGCTGAGCCAGGGGCCCGTGCTGGTGGCCGATGTCGGCACGGCCCTCAGCTTCACCAGGGTGAGCGGCCTCGGCGCGTTTGCCGGTGGTCGGATCCAGGCGGGCCGATCGCTGCAGCTGCGCTCTCTGGCTGAAGGCACCGCCCTGCTGCCGTCGGTGACGGGCTTCCGGGATCTGCCCCTCGAGGTTGAGGCAGCCTGGCCCCAGGAGACGGTGGCTGCCCTTGAGCGGGGGGTCTGCGAAGGGCTGGTGGCGGCCGTGGAACGGAGCTGGCAGCAGGCCCGCGGCGAAGAGCCCGCCTGCCAGCTCTGGATCACCGGTGGTGATGGTGCCTGGCTGGCCCGCAGCCTCGGCCATCCCTGCCACCCCAATCTGGCGCTGGAGGCCCTCGCGGCCCTCAGCTGAGTTGCAGATCGGCCAGGATCGTATCGGCCATGGTCTCGGCCTTCACCTTGGTGTAGATCCGCTCGATCTTGCCCTCGGCATCCACCACAAAGGTGTGCCGCATCATGCCCATGTACTCCCGGCCCATGAACTTCTTCAGGCCGTAGCTGTCGTAGGCGGCGGCCACAGGGCAGGGCTCCGCATCGGTGAGCAGGGTGAAGGGCAGCCCGTACTTGGCGATGAACTTGCCGTGGCTGGCGGCGCCGTCCTTGCTGATGCCGAGAACCCTTATGCCATGGTGCTCAAAGGCCTCCCACTGATCGCGGAAATTGCAGGCCTCCTTGGTGCAGCCCGGAGTGTCATCCTTCGGATAGAAGTAGATCACCACGCGCTGACCACGCAGGGAGGAGAGGGTGAGGGGGCTTCCGTCCTGGTCGGGGAGGGTGAAATCGGGCGCTTCCGAGCCGAGTTCCAGGGCCATCACACCGCGGCGCAACATCAGGCGGGAGCCTAGACGTGGGCAGGCGGCACAGGCCTGCCCGCTTCTGAGTTCCAGGCGATGTCAGTTCCCGCGGATGTCCCCCCCCCTACGCCTCCCCGGCTCTGGTTGGGGCCGCTGACGGCACCGGTCAGCCTCTCGGTGCAGGAGCGCGACTGGGGGGGCGCTCTGCCCGAGGCCCGGCGGCAGGTCTACTGGGCCAGCCGTTCCCGCCTGCGCAACTGGCTGGGGGATCTGCTGGGCTGCGCACCGCTGGCGGTGCCGCTCGACAGTCCGCCGGGGCGGGCGCCCCGGCTGCGGGACGACGCCGGCTGGGTGAGCCTCAGCCACAGCGGCGATGGGCTGCTGCTCGCATACTCGCGCCAGCCGATCGGGGTCGATCTTGAGCCCCTGGACCGCCCCCTGGCTGTGGAGGGCCTGATGAGGCGCTTCTTCCCGCCCCAGGAGGTGGCCCAACTCGAACGCCTGCCCGCCGAGGAGCGTCGTCATGCCGTGCTCTGCAGCTGGGTGTTGAAGGAGGCGGCAATCAAGTGGCAGGGGACGGGCCTGGCGACCGATCTGCGGCACTGGCGGCTGGATCACGGCAGCGGGCGACTGGACCATGCCGGCCAGGCGCTTCAACCGGAATGCCGAACGGCGTTGACGCCTCCCTGGCGCTGGGCCGTGGTGGGGGCCGGTGCAGCCCAGGCCTGGCTGGAGATCGCCTGAACCGACAGGCTGCTGGATGGCAGCGCGAGAGCAAAAGAAAGCGGCTGTACAGAGTCGCTTTCCGACGGATTTTTCGGTTTTGGTTCAGCCTCCGCCGTCAATGCGCCGTCCTTGATGTTTCAGTTTGTATGCCGCACTTGCGGCCTGTGGGCGCAGGTGGGAGTCGTGGCTAGGTTCCGGATTGAAGTCCCTCTCTCCAGTCGTGAACAAGCGTCTGCTTGCCGGCCTTTGTGTTGGTTCGGCCTTGGCGACCTGTGCCCTGCCGGCACGTGCCGCCGTCGACAATGACCTGCCCATCCGTTGGAACACCGGCGGTGCCGTGTGGTCCACCAACCAGGGTGCGATGGCCACATTCCTCGAGTCCGGTGAGGTCACGGATCGTGGTCTTGAGGGTGGTCTCAATCGGTCCGGCTGGACCGCCGATGAGGTGCGGGAAGGCCTGAATAAGACCTACAACGTTGATCTCATCGGCGTCAGCCGCTTCCTCTACTCCGCAGATGGGGTCAAGTTCCTCAAGAACCAGACCACCAGCTATTTCCCCTACTGGAGCAAGACCGAATATTCGGTGCAGGCTCTGCGCTCGGCGATCATTGCCGATGCGCGCGATGGCCAGATCTCCTCGGCCGGGATCATGGTGAATCTGCCGGTGGACATGCGTCTGGCCGACTTCTGCAACACCTACACCGGTGCCCAGAACGTCTGTGCCGAGGGGCGTTGCCAGGGTGAGGCCCAGTGCACCTCCCTGCTCTCCTGGTACGTCTTCCTGCCCGCTTGCATTCAGGCCAATCAGATGGCCGATCCCGTTGCCCAGGTGCGCACCTCGGCTCCGGCCCCTGCCGCCGCCGAACCCATGCCGATCCGCGGCCTCTGGTGATCGGCCGGGGAGTCCCGCCCCGGGGCTCCCCTCGCATCTCCGACCCGGTTGGTCCCCCGCAACGCCGCAGCCGCAACCCCGGCTGCGGCGTTTTCATGTGGCCACCAGCAGGGTGTGCTCCAGTTCCTGCGGAACCCGAATGCCCCGTTGCTCCTGCAGGAGCTCCAGCAGCGCAGCCATCCCCTCCTCCCCCAGGTCGGCGAGCTGCCGCCGGTAGCTGCTGTCGGCGGCCATCCAGCGGGTGAGCAGGGTCTGGTTGAGCTCGATCTGCAGCGGTTCCAGCCAGGCCTGGCGGCGGACACCCCAGCCCTGGGCCTCAGCACGGCGCTGCCAGGTGGCCGCTGCTGACGTGTCGGCATCGTCGCTGGGGCGGAGGCTGCGCTGTTCCAGGGCGCTGGCCCGCTCCAGGGTGCGGCGCGCGGCCTCCGGCAGCCGACTGCCGGCCTGGCGCAGCAGGGCTTCGGCCGGACCCAGCCGCGGCGCGCTGAACAGCAGGCGGCACTGGCCCCCCGGGACCAGCAGCGTCCGCAGACTGCGCCACCAGGGCTCCAGGGCCGCTTCCGGCAGGCCCGGCCAGGGATGGCGGCCGCCGATCCATTCGAAGCGCTGATCTCCACAGCTCTGCACCAGGGCCTCGGGCGCATCGCCGGAGGCCAGAAGGATCTGCGGTTGGCGCAGGCTGTCGAGCAGCTGGAGCTGGGCCTGCAGCCGCTCCCGGGTGGAGGTCTCGCGCACGGCCATCACCACGCCCCCTTCCGGCGTGGCCCGCAGGGGGTCGAGGGCCCAGAGCAGGGAGGTGCTGTCCAGCAGCAGCACCCGGTCGTGTCGCTTCCAGTCGACCTCCTGCCAGAAGGCCTGGCGCAGGGCGTCGAGCCGGGCCCCCTCGGCGCCGGCCTGGCGCTGCAGCCAGCGTTCCAGCTGCGGGTCCTCGGGGCCGTTGCTGAGCCAGCCGTCGGCATCGTGAGCCGTTTCGGCCGCGGCGGCCAATTGGGCCGCCCGCCGCTCCTGCAGCCGCTGGCGCAGCGTCCCCTCCCAGCCCAGGGCCCCCGGTTGCCAGAACACCTCCCCTTGCAGGCTGCTCGGGAGGTATTGCTGGGCCACCCAGTGCTCGGCGTAGGCGTGGGGGTAGCGGTAGCCCACCCCATCGCCGAACAGGGCCCCGTCGCGGTTGCCGTCGCGCAGGTGGGAGGGCACCTCCTGGCGGGCGGTGGCGCGCACGCTTTTGAGGGCATCGAAGAAGGCCAGGCTGCTGTTGCTCTTCTCGGCGGCCGCCAGGTAGAGGGCCGCCTGGGCCAGGGGGTAGAGCCCTTCCGGCAGGCCGATGCGCTCGAAGGCGGCGGCGCAGGCCTCCACCACCACCACGGCCTGGGGGTCGGCCAGACCGATGTCTTCGCCGGCGCTGATCAGCATGCGCCGGAAGATGAAGCGGGGGTTCTCGCCCGCTTCCACCATCCGCGCCAGCCAGAACAGGGCCGCATCGGGGTCACTGCCGCGCAGGGATTTGATGAAGGCGCTGATCGTGTCGAAGTGGGCGTCGCCCTGCTTGTCGTAGAGCACGGCCCGCTGCTGGATCGACTCCTCGGCGATCGCCAGGTCGATGACAATCCCGCCATCGGCGCCCGGCGGCGTGGTTTCCACGGCCAGCTCCAGAGCATTGAGCAGGCTGCGGGCGTCGCCGCCGGCCACATCCACCAGGTGGTCGGCCGCCTCGGGCGTGACCGTGATGGCCCGATCGCCGTAGCCGCGCTCGGGGTCGGCCAGGGCCCGCTGCAGCAGCGCCTGCAGGTGGGGCGGCTCGAGGGGCTGCAGGCGGAACAGGCGCGAGCGGCTCACCAGGGCCTTGTTCACCTCGAAGGTGGGGTTCTCGGTGGTGGCGCCGATCAGGGTGAGGGTGCCGTTCTCCACCCAGGGCAGCAGGGCGTCCTGCTGGGCGGCGTTGAAGCGGTGCACCTCGTCGATGAACAGGAGCGTGCGCAGGCCGTGCTGCTCCAGCCGCCGCCTGGCCTCCTCCACCTCGGCGCGCAGGTCCTTGACGCCGGCCAGCACGGCGTTGAGGCTGCTGAAGTGGGCCCGGGTGCAGCCTGCGATGATCCGCGCAAGGGTGGTCTTGCCCACCCCCGGCGGGCCGTGCAGGATCAGGTTGCCCACCCGGTCGGCGGCGATGGCGCGGCGCAGCAGCCGGCCGGGCCCGAGGATCGCCTCCTGGCCCACGAAGTCGTCGAGGCTGCGGGGCCGCAGCCGATCGGCCAGGGGCGCCAGTCGCTCCAGCAGCTGGTCGCGGTGGTGGCTGAAGAGGTCGGCCACGGCGGCGGCGGAGTTGCCCCATCATCGGGCCGTGGCGCCGGCGATGGGCGATACGCTCCGGCCATGGAACGCCGCCCATCGCAGCTGCTGGCTGCCGCCCTGCTGGCCCTGGCGGGTTGCTGGGCAGGCCGGCCCGAGCTGCGCATCACCCCGGTGCAGACCACGGTCGCGCGGCTGGAGCCCTGGCGCGAGGAGATCACCACGGTGGCCACGCTGGAGGCCGCCGATGCGGTGGCGCTGGCGGCCCAGGCCGGTGGGCGGATCGAGCGCCTGCTGGTGGCCCAGGGGGATCGGGTGCGGCGCGGCCAGTTGCAGCTGGTGCTGGACCAGACCCAGCTGCGCGCTGAGGTGGCCAGCCTGCGGGCCCAGATGGAAACCCGCAAGCTCAACTACGAGCGCTTTGAGCTGCTGGTGCGGGAGGGGGCCGCCAGCGCCCTGCAGCGCGATGAATTCCGCGAGGCCTACATCGCCGCCCGCGAAGCCCTGGTGGCGCGCCAGGCCGATCTGGCCTTCAAGGATTTGCGCGCCCCGATCGACGGGGTGGTGGGGGATCTGGCGGTGAAGGTGGGCGATGTGATCCAGCCGGGCCAGGTGCTGACCGGCCTGCTGCGCAACGAGCGGCTGGAGGCGCGTCTGCAGGTGCCGGAGGCGGCGGCACCCGGGTGCGGCCCGGCCAGGCGGTGACGCTCTTCGATGGCCTGGGCGAGCGGCCGATCGCCACGGGCGTGGTGCGTTCCCTCGATCCCGCCGTGACCAGTGCCAGCCAGGTGCTGACGGTGCTGGCGGATCTCCAGCCCAGCGGCAGCAGGCCCCTGCGCAGCGGCCAGCGCAGCCGGGCCCGCATCGCCCTCGATCAACGCCAGGTTGTGATGGTGCCCTTCGCCGCCGTCAGCCGCCTGGCGGGCCAGGCCTTTGTGCCGGTGCTCGGCAGCCTGGCGGAGCTGGAGCGCCAGCCGGGCCAGGTGAACCTGGAGCCGCTGCGGCGCCTGCCCCCCAGCACCCGTTTCGCCCTGCAGACCCCCGTGCAGCTCGGGCCGCTGCAGGCCAACCGCTACCCGGCGCTGCGGGGCCTGGAGCCGGGCGCGCTGGTGATCAGCTCCGGCGCGCTGACATTGCGTCACGGCAGCCCTGTCAAACCGGAACGCTCCCGGTAAGGTTCGCAGGACTGCTTGGGTTGTGTGGCTCGCTCCATCGCTGCTGTGCCCCTGTTGGGGGCCCTGCTGCTCGCCGGTTGCGGCTCCCCACCACCCGCCCGCGAACCACTGGCGGTGCAGGTGGAAACGGTGGGGGAGGCGGAGTTCAGCCCCTCGATTGAGGTGGTGAGCCAGTTGAGCTCCACCACCGATGTGGTGCTCAGCCCTGAGGTGGATGGCCGGGTGGTGAAGATCCTGGCGACCCAGGGGCAGCGGGTGAAGGCCGGCCAGCCGATCCTGGTGCTCGACAACGTGCAGCAGTCGGCAGCCCTCGATGCCAGCAAGGCAGAGGCGCGCAAGGACATCGTCAATGCCGAGCGCTACATCTTCCTGAATCAGCAGGGGGCGGTGTCCACCAAGGACCGCGACTACTACGTCACCCAGGCCATTCAGAGCCGCGACCAGGTGCGCGCCAAGGCGGCGGATCTCGGCTACAAGTATGTGAGTGCTCCCATCAGCGGCGAGATTGGCGATCTCGATTCGGTGAAGCTGGGCGACTACGTGCGCCAGGGGCAGGCGATCACCGGCATCGTCGACAACTCCACCCTCTGGACCCTGATGGATGTGCCGGCCACCCAGGCCGGTCAGGTGAAGCTGGGCCAGCCCGTGCAGCTGCAATCGCAGGGGTCACCACCGGTGAGCAGCACGGGCAAGGTGGTGTTCATCTCGCCCTACTTCGGCATCAGTGGCCGCTCAGCCTCGCCCAACACGGTGCTGGTGAAGGCCGAGTTTCCCAACCTGGCTGGCCAGCTCAAGACGGGCCAATACGTGCGCAACCGGATCATCACCGGCAGCACCCGCCAGCTCTCGGTGCCCGTTACGGCCGTGATGATGCAGGCCCAGCAGCCCTTCGTGTATCGCATGCTGCCGCTGCGCGAGGTGTTGCCCAAGATCCGCGCCTCCACCCAGATCCCCGCGCCCCAGAAGCAGAAACTGGAGAAGCTGCCCCCCAGCACGCCGATCGTGGTGCAGACCCCGGTGCAACTTGGGCCCCTCCAGGGCGATCGCTACCCCCTGCTCTCGGGCCTGGCGGCCGGTGAGCGGGTGGTTGTGAGCAACACCGCCCTGCTGCGCACCGGCATGCCGGTGCGGCTGGCGGCGGGCGCCGCTGCGGCCAACTGAGGATCCGCCATGTCGCTCTCCGATAATTTCATCAAGCGGCCGGTTCTCACCACCGTCTGCAGCATCCTGATCGTGCTGATCGGGGTGATCGCGATCCCCACCCTGCCGATCGAGAACCTCCCCAACATCGCCCCGCCCCAGATCCAGGTGAGTGCCACCTATGGCGGTGCCAATTCCCTCGTCACCGAGCAGGCGGTGACCAACGTGCTGGAGCAGCAGATCAACGGCGTGCCAGGTGCCGCCTACATCTCGTCGCTCAGCACCAACACCGGATCCAGCACGGTGAACGTGTTCTTTGAGGAGGGCACCGATATCAATATCGACCAGGTGAATGTGCAGAACCGGGTGTCGCTGGCGATGCCCCAGCTGCCGAGCCAGGTGAGCAGCACCGGGGTGTCGGTGATTCAGACAACCCCCTCGATTCTGCTGGCCTATCAGGTGTCGTCGACCCAGGGGCAGTTTGACGCCGCCTATCTCAATGGCCTGATCTACCAGCAGCTCTATTACCAGCTGGAGCGGGTGCCGGGCGTGGCCCAGGCCAGCCTGTTCGGGGGAAGCAACCCGGCGTTCTGGCTGTTTGTGGATCCGGCCAAGCTCACGGCCAACCGGCTCACCGCTGACCAGGTGGTGAATGCCGTGAAGCAGCAGAACAGTGTGGCGGTGGGGGGCCTGGTGGGCGGTCCGCCGGCCGGCGGCAGCCAGCTCTTCACCTACCCGATTCTGGTGGAGGACAACGGCAACCTGGTGTCCATTGAGCAGCTCAACAAGCTGATCGTGGGTCGTTCACCCCAGGGCAATCTGCTGCGCCTCAGCGATGTGGGTGAGGCCACCTATGGCTTCAACACCTTCGCCACCCAGGGCACCGATGTGAATGGCCATCCCTCCATCATCGTGGGCGTCTACCAGACCCCCGACAGCAACGCCCTGCAGGTGTCGGAGGCGGTGGTGGCCCTGATCGATCAGTTCACGGCCCAGGTGCCACCGGGCGTCACCGTGACGCAGATCTACAACATCGGCCAGTTCATTGAATCGGCGGTGGATGGCGTCACCGATGCCCTGGGCCTGGCCATCGTGCTGGTGCTGGTGATCCTGTTCCTGTTTCTGCAGGACTGGCGGGCCACGATCGTGCCCAGCCTGGCGATTCCGATCTCGCTGGTGGGCACCTTCGCCTTCATCAAGGCCTTCGGGTTCTCGATCAACCAGCTCACCCTGCTGGGGCTGGTGCTGGCCACCGGGCTGGTGGTGGACGACGCCATCGTGGTGATCGAGGCCGTGTCCAAGAACCTGGAGAGCGGCATGAAACCTCGCCAGGCGGCCCTGGCCTGCATGGGAGAGCTGATCGGGGCCCTGATCGCCACTTCGCTGGTGTTGATGGCGGTGTTCGTGCCGGTTGCCTTCTATCCGGGCGGGATTGGCATCATCTACCGCCAGTTCGCCCTCACGATTGCCTTCGCGATCGCCATCTCCACCTTCAATGCCCTCACCTTCTCGCCGATGATGGCGGGCCTGATTCTCCAGACGGAGAAGCCGCCCAAGCCCAAGGGCTGGGGCTGGACCATCGGCGGCATTGTGGTGGGTCTGGCCTTCGGCAGGTTCAGTTCCGCCTCCTTCGGCATCGGTGCCTACGTGGTGGGGGTGCTGGCCTTCGGCTTTGCGGGGAGCCGTCTGGCGCTGATCTTCGAGCGGTTCAACACCTTCTTCACCCGCCTCGAGCAGACCTATGCCCGCCTGGTGGCCTTTCTGATCACCAAGCGCAAGTTGATCCTGGCCGGTCTCGGCGGCGGCATCGTGCTCACGGCCATTGCCTTCAGCGCCCTGCCCACCGCCTTCATCCCCGAAGAAGACCAGGGCTATGGCCTCGGCATCTTCCAGCTGCAGAACGGCGCCTCCCTGAACCAGACCCAGGCCTTTGGCAAGGAGATTGCGGCGATCCTCAAGCAGGAGCAGGACATCACCGCGGCGGGGATCATCAGCGGTTCGGGCTTCAACGGCAGCAGCCCGGATCAGGGCCTCTTCTTCTTTGGTCTCAAACCGCTTGATGAGCGCTCCGGCAGCGTCCACAAGGCGCCGGCCATCGTGGAGCGGCTCAACGCCAAGCTCGGCAAGCTCAGCGGCGGGCTGGCGGTGGCGGCCCAGCCGCCGGCGATTCCCGGCTTTTCCGCCCAGGGCGGTTTCTACTTCCAGTTCAACGACCTGAGCAACGGCGCCTACAGCTTCAACCAGCTCAATGATCTGGCCCAGGAGCTGGTGTCCACCGGCCAGGCCAGCGGCGAATTCAGCAGCCTCTACACCCAGTTCATCCCCAGTGCCCCGGCCTTCGGCCTGAAGATCGACCGCTCGATCCTGGGGGCCCTCAACGTTGATTTCCAGCAGGCGATGCAGACCATTGCCGTGCTGGCCGGCGGCAACTACTCCGGCCTCACCTACGAGAGCGGTCAGGTGCGCAACATCTATGTGCAGGCCGAACCCCAGGGCCGCAGTCAGCTCGAGGATGTGCTCAGCTACTACGTGCGCAACCGCGACAACAAACTGGTGCAGGTGAGCGAATTCGCCAGCAGCGAGCTGAGCAGCGCGCCGCCGGTGATCAGCCACTACAACCTCTACCGCACGATCCTGGTGCAGGGCGCCGAGGCGATCGGCAAGAGCTCCGGCCAGGCGCTCACCGCCATCCAGCAGATCTTCAACCAGCTGGATTTCAACAACATCGGCTACGCCTTCACCGGCATCGCCGCCCTGCAGCTCTCGGCCGGCAACGCCAGCGTGCTGGTGTTCGGCCTGGGGGTGCTGATCGTCTACCTGGTGCTCTCCGCGCAGTACGAGAGCTATGTGACGCCGGTGATCATCCTGATGACCGTGCCGCTGGCCATGCTCGGGGCGCTGGTGTTCCTGGCCCTGCGCTCGATCGATCTGAACATCTACGCCCAGGTGGGTCTGGTGACGCTGATCGGCCTGGCCGCCAAGAACGGCATCCTGATTGTGGAGGTGGCCGAGCAGCACCTGGAGGCGGGCATGACCGTACAGGAGGCCGCCATCGCCGCCGCCGAATCGCGGATGCGGCCGATCCTGATGACCGCCATCGCCTCGCTGGCCGGCTTCCTGCCCCTGGTGGTGGCCACCACCGCCGGTGCCAACAGCCAGCAGTCGCTGGGCACGGTGATCTTCGGCGGCCTGCTGGTGGCCACCGTGCTGTCGCTGGGCGTGGTGCCGCCCTTCTATGTGGCGATCAAGCAGCTGGAGGCCCGCTGGTTCCCTGAACCCCAGCAGGAGCCGGCCGGCTGATCAGTGCTGGCGGCGGATGTGGCCGTTGTGCCAGCTCCAGCGCCACGGCTCCACGGCCCGGGCTGCCTGCAGATCGGCCCGCTCGCGCAGGCTCACCGGCAGGAATTCGGTGGCGTAGTTGAAGGCCGGATCGCGGATCGACTGGTTGAGCACCAGGCTGCCCTCCTCGCCGGAGATCGAGCGGTGGTAGGTGCCCACGGGTATCTCCAGCGCCCCCATGGCGCGTTCCAGCTCCACCACGTGATGGGGTTGCTCCCAGCTGGGGTTGAGCAGGATGAAGGTGCGGTGTCCCTGCAGCATCAGGTTGTGGTCCACCTGGTGCTGATGCACGTAGTACTGCTCGGCGCCCTCGTCATCCGGGGGTGAGATGGCGGGCCCGTGGTGAACCACCACATCGGTGCCGTTGCTGTGGGGCACGCTGGCATCAAAGAACGACACCTGGGGCGTTTCGCGGAACAGGTGGATGGGGATGAAGTGAAGGCGCGTCATGGCGGGTGGTTTCGCTCAGGGCGACGCTTCAAGGCGCTGCCCGGGCCGGATTGCGGTGGGGGGTGCGGGGTGGCGCTGGGTTGGCGCCCAGATCCGCACCCGCAGCGGCCCCTGCGCCCTGGGCTCGAAGCGCGTCAGCCAGCCGGAGCTCCAGGTGATCTCCACCTCGCCGTTGTCCAGCCGCCAGGTGCCTCCGGCCTGGGCATCGATGGCGTTGAAGGCCAGGCCGTTCGACATCAGGCTCACCGTGGTGACCGGCAGGTCCGCCTGGGCCGGCTGGATGCGGTAGACCCCCACCGCAGCAGCCATGGCACTGCCCAGCTGCACGGCCTTGCCGTGGTTGCTCGGCGGCCCCAGGCGGCTCACCCCTGGCGCCCACGACCACTGCTCGGGACCAGCCGGCCCAGTGAGGATCGCATCACTCCAACCACTGCGGTAGTCGATGCGCACGCCGTTGCCCCAGGAGATCCAGCGCCCCTGCTCGTAGAGCTGGCTGGCGCGCAGCTGGCTGCTGCC
>Ga0194130_10001970_pt1 | contig 31102 bp, 16 predicted proteins | sample TA2KigsurfametaG_FD_160084 | JGI IMG/M metagenome (GOLD analysis project Ga0194130, IMG submission 160084) | Freshwater microbial communities from Lake Tanganyika, Tanzania - TA2015050 Kigoma 12 surface | ecosystem: Environmental > Aquatic > Freshwater > Lake | place: Tanzania: Lake Tanganyika...
ATTTTTGCATCATTTTGATCCACAGGGATGTACAATCGTGATTGCACTTGCAGAAAGTCATGTTTCTTGCCATACTTGGCCCGAAAATGGGTGTTTAGCGGTGGATGTGTATACCTGTGGTGATGGAGATCCACGTTTGATTGCCTTAGAAATCTTAAAATACCTTAATTCGGACTCATATTCAATACGTGAAATAGAGCGTTAAATAGAAGTAGGGAGATAGCAACCTCCTTTATAAAAGTTCTGTTTTATTCATTAAAACAGGAGCTAAAATGTCTAATTTACCAGTTGACAGAGACCCCAACTACATGAGAGAAATGTGGGGAACAAATAAACTCATCACCGATTATCAACAACCACAACAAAAAAGAGTGCTTTCAGAGATCATGCACGATGACATGAAAAAGCACAACTTCAAAATCCAAGATGAGATTCATCAGAAGATTAGAAACGATGAAGACTATGATGACTGGGATTACGGAACTGAACCAAGTTATATTTCTGGATGATTTAATGCCTACCAAAAGATGGTTTTCTTTTAGAATTGCAATATAAATAAGTCAAGAAACTTTTATCAATGGCAGTCCAAAGGATATCTAGAGAGTTTAAAGATATTGATTTATCTTTTACTCCACATCCAATTACTAAAGATCTGCAGATTCTTAAGAATGAATCAGCGATTCGTAGGGCTGTAAGGAATATTGTTGAAACTATTCCAACAGAAGTTCCTTTTGACAGTCTTTTTGGATCTTATGTGAGAGCAAGTCTTTTTAATTTTTGTGATTTTGCCACTGCCGCCCGCATTCAATCCCAGATTGAAATTGCAGTTAAAAACTATGAACCTAGAGTTAACAACTTAAGGATAGAGGTTGATCCAAGACCAGATTCAAATACATTTTTATGTACCATTATATTTGATATTATAGGGCAAGAGATACCAACTCAAACGTTTACGTTCTTACTAGAGGCAAATAGATAATGCCACTCACAAGATTTACCACTTTAGACTTTGATCAGATTAAGGCAGGAATAAAAGATTATCTTCGTGCGAATACAAAATTTACTGACTTTGACTTTGAAGGATCGAACTTCTCTGTACTGATCAATACTCTTGCATATAATACTTACATTAATGCATTCAATACTAACATGGTATTGAATGAGGTTTTTCTTGACTCCGCAACTCTCAGAGAAAATGTAATCTCTAGGGCAAGAGAAATCGGTTACGTACCCAGGTCTAGAACCGCCGCTAAGGCAACTGTTTCATTCAGTGCTATAACATCAGCAAATACCCCGACACTCACCCTTAAGAAGGGTTTAGTATGCGTTGGGAAGGCAGAAAATAGTTCATACACCTTCTCAACTTTTGATAATATTACGGCAACAACAAAAGATTTTGTAGTTGATGGGATAACATATAAAAAATCAGACTTCAATAATATTGAGGTTTATCAAGGAGTTTTACTTCAAAAAGTTTTTGTCGTAGATGGATCGGTAGATCAAAGATTCATTCTTGATAACAGTTTTGTCGATACTTCTACCATTAAAGTATATGTTAAAGGTGTAAGTGATACTGGACTTGGTGGAGAATATTCTGTGGTTGATAACATTGTCAATGTTAATAATCTATCAGAAATATATTTGATTCAAGAGATTGTTGATGAAAAATATGAACTTCTTTTTGGTGATGGTATATTTGGAAAGAAACTTGAAAATGGATCCGTCATTACTGTAGATTATGTCGTTACAGATGGTGAAAATGGTAATGGTGCCTCAGAGTTTTCATATTCTGGGCAACTTACAAATGCAAACAATGCAGTTGTTACAGTTGCATTTACCATTGATATAACAACAAATCAATCTGCACAGTTTGGATCTGAGATTGAGACCATCGATTCAATCAAATACTATGCACCCAGAATATACTCATCACAGTATAGGGCAGTAACTTCTAGAGATTATGAAGCTATTATCAAAACAATTTACCCAGATACGGAATCAGTGTCTGTAGTTGGTGGTGAGGAGTTAAATCCACCACAGTTTGGTAAGGTACAAATCAGCATCAAACCAAAAAATGGTACATTTATTTCTGATTTTGTTAAAACTCAGATTTATTCTAAACTGAAAAACTATGTGATTTCTGGAATCAATCAGGAAATTGTAGATCTTAAAGTTCTTTATATTGAGATTGATAGTTCTGTTTATTATGATACTAGTAGAGTAAGTAGTACAGATTCCTTAAAATCGTCGATCATTAGCTCCATTCAGAAATATTCTAGATCTATAGATCTGAATAAGTTTGGAGGACGCTTTAAGTACAGTAGATTAGTATCTTTGATTGACAATGTTGACCGCTCAATCACATCAAATATTACAAAAGTTAGAATAAGAAGAGATATTAAAGTATCTGTCAATACCCCAACTCAATATGAAATCTGTTTTGGAAATGCTTTCCATGCAAATCCAGACGGACTTAATATTAAGAGCACTGGATTCAAGGTATTTGGACATCCAAATGTGGTTTATCTTACCGATGTTCCAAATGATGACGGCAAAGAAGGAGTTATTTCTGTAGTTGAACCAAAAGTTGATGAGTCTGGACAGGTTATCTATGTTGTTATTGTTAAGTCTGCTGGAACAGTTGACTATGAAAATGGAGAGATAATTCTCAATCCAGTTGTTATTACAGAAACTTCTGCACCAAATAATGTGATCGAAGTTCAAGCGTTCCCAGATTCTAATGATGTTATTGGTCTTAAAGACCTATATCTATCATTTGATGTTTCGAAAAGCACAATAAATATTGTGAAAGATACGATATCCTCTGGAGAAAAGATATCTGGAGTAGGATTTGCAAATATTTCAAGTTATCCAAACGGAAATTTAACGAGATAAAATGATAAAGACTGGATTTGAAACAAGAGTCAAGGTACAGCAGATTTTAGAAAGTCAGCTGCCAGAGTTTATTCTGGACGAAAATCCAAATTTTTCCGATTTCTTAAAGCAATATTATATATCACAAGAATACCAGAGTAGTGTAAGTGATCTTACCGAAAATATTGATCAATATATTAACGTTGATAACCTTGTCCCTGAGGTCTTTTATGACAACAGTTACCTAACCTCATCTGTTGGAATCTCTTCTCAGACGATTTATGTCAATACAACCAAGGGATATCCTGAAAAATATGGTTTAATCAAGATTGATAGTGAAATTATCACTTATACTGGTATAACTACGAACAGTTTTACTGGTTGTATTCGTGGTTTTAGCGGAATTACTTCTTACCATGCTGAAAATAATCAAGAAGATCTTGTTTTTGAGCAGACAAGTGCAGAAAATCACACAAAAAATCAATATTTGTCCAATTTAAGTACTCTTTTTCTTAAAGAATTTTTTGAAAAAGTAAAGTATAAGTTAGTTCCAGGTCTAGAAGGAGTATCTTTTACCAAAAATTTGAACGTTGGCAACTTTATTAAGGAAGCCAGATCACTTTATGAGTCAAAAGGCACTAAAGAATCGTTTAGAATACTCTTTAATGTCCTCTATGGCATCACTCCTACTATTTTAGACCTAGAAAATTTACTTCTCAAGCCATCATCTTCGGAATATATCAGAAGACAAGTACTTGTTACTGAGTTAATCTCTGGAAATCCAACAAATTTGATTGGACAAACTCTATATCAGGGGTATGGTAATGATTTGGGCACTAAAGATGTAAACGACTTAGTACCAACTGCCAGTGGACCAATATCAGAAGTAGAAATTATATCAAGAAATAACAAAACATTCTATAAAATTTCACTTTTTGTTGGATTTGAAGATCAAAGTCTAATCACAGGTAATTTTGTTGTAGCGGGAAAGACAAAAATCATTGGTGATGTTGGAATTGGGGTTAGTGTAATAACTGTAGACTCAACTATTGGATTTTTACCAGCTAATCAAGGTTATTTGGTTTGTAATGGGCAAAACATTTCGTACACAGAAAGAACAGTCAACCAGTTTTTGGGTTGTACTGGAATAACAACGAGTATTTCTTCGACTACTAGTATTAGATCGGATCAAGTTGTTTATGGATTTGAAAATGGGGATAGAAATAAACTTGTTATCTTTAGAGTGAGTGGCGTATTATCAAATTTTGCATCGATTTCTAACATTTTAGATTTCCAAGAGAGAGATCCAATCTTTGTCAAAAACTTGGGAGAAAAAATTGAAGATCCAGAGACTGATATTTCATATAAAGAAAAGTTTTTTAACTCTCTAATCTACAATACATCCAGCAGATTACAGGTAAAATCTTTCTCTGGTTCAACCTTTGTTGTTTATGATAAAATCAATGATTCTTGGTTAAAATTTGGAGATTATGTCGATATACTTTTAAGAGGATCTGAAACTGTTGTTACATCAAATGCAACTGTTTCATCAGTTTCTGGAAACTCTATGGTTCTTAGTGGTGTAGGAGCACTAAATCAAAACCTAGAATATGATATTAGGAGAAAAATTAAAAAGGCTTCAAGTTCTGGAGTTGCTATTGAATATGGAAATGATCTAATATCATCAGATATTACAAATGCATATAATGAAAAAGATGAATATGCATATATTGCATCAAACTCATTCCCATCACATCAAATATCTCTTAATTTAATATCTGCCCAGGTAGCATCAGCAACAACTGCCAGCGGAACACTACAAGACTATGATGCATCAAAAGACGGATATTCGACTATTGCATTTACATCTAATGTTCCATTTTTAACTGGCGATGAAGTTTACTATCAACCAGTTGGATCTGCTACAAGTATAAGTGGACTTCAATCTGGAAGATACTTTGTTCAGGTTGATACATCTTCTCCTAATAAAGTTAAACTTTACAAGTCAAGATCTTTTATTGATATTGGAGACTATCTAGTATTCAATCCCCAGAATGGTGCTCATAAGTTTTCTCTAGTTGATCAGAGAGATAAAAAACTAACGCCACAAAAAATACTAAGAAAGTTTCCATTAAGTCAACCTTCTCAAACTGGAGATGATATTCAAACCATATCTGGTGGAACTGGCATATTAGTTAATGGTACTGAAGTTATTAACTATAAATCAAATGATAAGATTTACTATGGACCACTTTCTAGTGTTTCGATATTAAATAGTGGAAATAACTATGACATTATTAATCCTCCTGTTATTTCAGTATCAAAACCTGTAGTTTCTAGTGGCACAACAGCACTTATTCAACCTGTAGTAAGGGGATCCCTTGTAGATATTTCTATTGATCCTATTGATTTTGATATTGAAAAAGTTATTTCTGTAGAGATAACTGGTGGAAACGGTGCTGGAGCAGAAGTTCAAGCAATCTTGGAAAGAAGGTATAGAGAAGTTGAGTTTAATGCTAAACAAGATTTTGAAGGTGGTGGAATAAATGTAACTAATGAAACTATAGTTTTCTTACAACGCCATAACTTTATCAGTGGTGAAAAGATTGTATACGATCCAAATGGAAATCAACCTCTAGGTATTGGTAGTTATCAAGGATCAAATACAAACCAAAATAGATCTCTTGTTTCTGGGGCAGTTTATTATGCAGGAGTTATTAACTCATCTGCGATACAACTTTATGAAAGCCAATCTGATTATCTAAGTGGAATCAATACAGTTGGATTCACTACTACAAATACTCTTGGTATTCATAAGTTTAGAGTGTTTGATGGTAGAAATACGATTTCTTCACTTAAAGTAATAAATTCTGGATCTGGATATGAAAACAGAAAGGTTATCGCTTATCCATCTAACATATCAACATCAGAAAATTATATACAATTCAATAATCATGGATATTCTAATGGAGACGTTGTTACATATTCAACAACGGGTACAGCGATTTCTGGACTATCAACATCTGATCAGTATAAAGTCATTAGAGTTAATAGTGATGCATTTAGACTTTCCTATGCTGGAATTGGTGGAACAGTTACAGAAAACTACTTGAGAGGAGAATATGTTAAGTTTAAATCTAACGGATCTGGATTTCACATTTTTAACTATCCAGAAATAAATGTTAATGTTAACGTTTCTTTTGCAAGCACGATTGTAGGAGTTATTACAGCGACTCCTAAGTTTAGAGGTTCGATTGTAGATGCATTCTTATATCAATCTGGTTCTGATTATGGATCAAATATTCTAAACTTCAATAAGAAACCTTTACTGACGGTTAAAAATGGAAAGAATGCTGAGTTTAAACCAATCATATTTGGTGGAAAAATTGTAAGGGTTCAAGTTCAGTCTGGAGGTAGTGAATATACTGCTCCACCAGACTTGATAGTCAATAGTTTTAGTGGATCTGGTTGTAAACTCAGAGCAATAGTTTCCAATGGGTCCGTAACTAGTGTTGTTGTTTTAAAGACAGGGATAAACTACAATATAGCAGACACAAATGTTATTGCATCTTCTCCTGGATCTGGGCTCATACTAGATGCTAAGATTAGAGATTTGACGATTAACTCTGCAATGAGATTTTCTGTGTGGGGAGGAGAAGTTTTACATAGAAATGATGATTTATTGCAATATGGAGTGCTTGCATATGGATCTAATACAAGAAATGAGTTTTTAGATATAGACAGTTCTAAGCACTCTCCAATCATTGGATGGGCATACGATGGAAATCCAATATATGGACCATATGGATATGCCGATCCTAAGAATGTATCTTCATCAATCCAGATAGTCAAATCTTCATATTCTCCAAATGTAGCAATCGTTAAAAATAGACCATCTGGATTTACTGCTGGTTTCTTTGTGGAAGACTATGAATATACTGGATCAAATGATCTAGATCAATATAATGGTAGATATTGCGTTACACCAGAGTTTCCTCAGGGGACTTATGCTTACTTTGCTTCATTATCATTAAATATAATCACTGGTACATTAGATCCACAGTTCCCATATTTTATTGGCAATACTTATAGAAGTAATCCATTAGAAGAAAACTATGCATTCAATAAGAAGTTAAGTCAAACAACGTTTGATTTCAACTCTTCAGAATTAATTAGAAATACATTCCCATATAATGTTAATGAAAAATATGCCGACAATGATTTCTTAATAGAATCCAATGAGATCATTCTACAAAAGTCTGTTGTTGAGTCAATAAAAGAAGGAGAGGTTTCGGATTTTGATATTATCAACTCAGGATCTGGATACAAAGTCAATGATAACTTAATATTTGAAGAAGAAAATAGTGGTGGTTCTGGATTATCTGCAAAGGTTTCTAAAATTAAGGGTGGTAGAATAAGTAAGATTGAGACTACTATTGATCAATATGATAATGTTGTCTTTATTTGGGAGAATTCAAATACTATAACTGCTATAACAACATCATATCATAGTTTAACATCTGAAGATGTTGTTGAAGTTACTGGATTATCAACACATGTTGCTAATCTAAATGGTATTCATCAAATAGGATTTACAACTTACAAAGCTTCTCTGATTAATGCAGTAGCGGCAAATGCTGTTCCAGGGGTTGTGCAAGACATTTATGTTTCTGATATTCCTGAAAATATTAGATCGCAGTCCAACATTGGTATTGGAACGGAAGTACTAACAATCCTTGACATCTTTAGACCACAAAATCTTTTAAGAGTATCTCGTGGTATAGTTGGTTCTGCACATACAGAATCTACGACAGTATTCTACAAACCAATAGAGTTTCAGATTCCTTTAAAAGGAAACTATTTTGACTCTTCAATAAACACAAAGAGATATTTTAACCCATTACAAACGGTTGGACTTGGAACAGCAGTTGGTATTGGAAGTACACTATCATATAGTGTTGGTGGAATAACAACCACAATTTCAGTATTAACGAAGTCGATTTATATTCCAAATCACCCATTCTATGATAATCAACAAGTTATCTTTGGAAAAGATTCGTCCTCCTCATCTTTAGGAATTTCTACACTGACAGATGGATCGTATTTCAATCTACCATTGTCTGGTGATACTCAAACAGTTTTTATTTCATCCAAATCAAAAGATACCATTGGGATAAGAACCACATTATTTTCCGATGATGTTTATTTCATAAATGCAGGATCAAACTCAAACAGTTATTTTATTCGTTCAAATTTAACCGAAGTAACTGGAGTAGTTAAGAAGAATCAAGCAACTGTTTCTGTTGCTTCTTCACATTCATTAAAAAATGATGATCAGATTGATTTAATTATTAAACCAAATCTTTCGGTTGGAATAGGAACTTCAACTATAGTAAGAGTCCAGTTTAACTCAAGTATTGAAAAACTATTGATCAATCCAATCGGATTTACTTCTACTTCAGTAGATAGTGTAAATGATAAAATCACTATCACAAATCACGGTTTTGTTAGTGGGGATAAGATTTTTTATAATTCGACAGATCAAATTATATCTGGACTAGAGACTGGCGGATACTTTGTATATAAAGTGGATGACAATAACTTCAAGTTATCATCAACATATATTGGTGCAACTGGAGACTCTCCAATATTTGTAAGTATTGCAAGCACTGGTGGATCTGGACATATTTTCTCTAAAATTAATCCCAGAATATCCGTAGTTAAAAATAATGATCTTGTCTTTGACTTATCACATTCATCTTTAAGTGGATATAAGTTTAAACTTTTCTACGATAAAGAATATTATAATGAGTTTGTTTCCACTGGATCTACTAATACTTTTACAGTATCTGGAGTTGGTACTGTTGGAGTATCAACAAATGCTAGACTAACAGTAGGATTCTCAACAAATATACCACAAAAAATATATTATGCTGTTCAAAAATCTGGTTTTATTTCAACATCTGATGTTGAAGTTATTAATGATTCGGAAATACTATTTACCAATAGTTCTTATAATGGAACATATTCAATATCTGGAATAGGTAGTACAACATTTAATATAAATCTCCTAGAAAACCCAGAAAAAATTAAATATCTTCCAACAGAATGTGATGAAATCAGATATACGACTTCATCTCTTACTGCTAATGGTGGAATAGAAGATATTAAAGTTGTATTTGGTGGAAGTGGATATACAAAATCGCCAATAGTTTCTTCTATAGAAACTTCTTTTGGTAAAAATGCAGAAGTTTATGCAAAATCTGATAATATTGGTCAAATCAACAGAGTAAGAATTATCAATCAAGGTTTTGAATATTCTTCAGACAAAACTCTTAGACCCAAAGCAGATGTTCCTTCGATTCTTAATCTAAAATCTGCAAATGCTCTAGATTCTGTTATTGTTGTATTTGGTGGAGGTAGATATAACTTTGCACCATCTTTAACACTAGTGAATACTCAAACTGGTTTGGCTGTCCCATCAGTTGCTATTGAACCAGTGATGGCGGTCAATACCATCAAATCAGTTAATGTAATTGCTTCTGGTGGTGGTCTTGTTGGCACTTCGTATACAGTCTTCGCAGAAAACAATGACAATGGAATCAGAATTCAAACTGTAGAATCTTCAAGATCTGGAGTCATTACTTGCTACATCGACACTCCTACTCTTGGTTTTACAACTGCCTACGTACAACCTGGGGATAAGATTTTTGTTGAAGGAATTGTGAACTATGCATCTGGATCTGGATTTAACTCCAAAGATAATGGATATAACTTCTTCGATGTTATTTCTTATAATGATACTGTAAATCCAGTAAAACTATCATACTCAGTTGCAGATTATACAACTGATGCTGGATTAGCTAAGACTACGCAACTTGCAACTGCTTCTCTTGTAAAACAATCTCTATACCCAAGATTTAATACGACACAAAAGAAAAATAGTTTCTTTGTTGGTGAGGACTTACTAGTAAGTACAGAGCAAAATCCATCAGTATTTGCAGAAAGTGATTTACAAGTATTAGTTGTTTCTGAAGACTTTATCAAAGTCAAAGGAGACTATAATATTAAACAAAACTTTAATATTAAAGGAGTTTTATCTGGAAGTATTGCTCAGATCAATAGAGTAACTAAGTTCAATGCACGATTTGAAACTGGAGCAACGCTTTCCTTTGAAAATGGTTGGATAACAAATACTGGAAAACTGAATGAAGACACTCAGGTAATACCAGATAATGATTATTACCAAAACCTTTCTTACACAATAAAGAGTCCATTAGAATATAAAACTATTGTAACTCCTGTCAATAGAATGGTCCATCCTGCAGGTCTTAAGAACTTTGCAGACCTTCAGGTTCAAAAAAGCACAAATGTTTCAGTAGCAAATACGAATATTTCCTCACAAACTATAGTTATTGATGTTGTAAATGAAAATAGAGTAGATACAATCAATACTTATGATTTAAGTATTGATATTGATGTAGAAAATAATGCTTCAAAATATGTTCAACTAAAGAATAGAAAAGTATCCGATTATATTGAGTGTAGAACTAATAGAGTTCTTGAGATTGATGATATTAGTAATTTGTTTAGAAATAAAGATCTTGTAGAAATACTTCATAAAGATCTTCAACCCTATCCAACAAATATAGACTATTCTAGATTCTTAGTTCAGATAACAAATGATGATTTGACTCAGATTCAAACTAACGAAATTGTTGTTGGTATTGATGCTAACAAAAATACATATACCTTTGAAAAGGGTAGTGTTTACAATACAAACAGTGCTATAGCTGAGATTAATGCAAGATATGATGATCTTTCTTTCTTAGCTAATCTGAGAGTTGAACCAACTGATCCTTATAATCAGAACTATAATATTAAAGTATTCAGAAACTACTTTACATCTGCATCTAGTGGAATAGGAAGTACATCTGTTGGATTTGTAAACATTACAGGATTCTCTACAGGAATATCTTCAAGCACGACTTCTGTAGTAACATCTGTACCTATCTCAAGTTTTAATACGATCTTCGGTACAGTACAAATCATTGATAATACAAACTCTCAGGTTGATTACTCTGAGGTTATTCTTACTCATGATGGCGTAAACTCTTACGTTTCAGAATATTCATTTAACTCAAATGAGACTATTGATAGTCTTTCAAAATCCTTTATAGGTACATTCGGATCTAATCTGAACAGTGGTGTTTTATCTTTAACTTATAAGAATAATAGATCAAATAATGTAGTTCTAAAAGCAAGAATCATTGGATTTGGATCGACAGCGATAGGAATTGGAACATATAGATTTAAATCAACTGGACAATCTGATGATTCTGAAAGATCTGCACGTTTAGAATCTCACTATTCTGTTGGTACTGGAAAAACCACTGTTATTGCAGTTGATAAAGAAAAGATATCAACTGTAAAATCTATTGTTAATGTTAGTGTTGGATCAACGACTGCAGTTCACCAAGTTCTACTAACAAATAGTAATGTTTTAACCTCCGCAAATATTACAGAACTTCCATTCGTTTCTGTAGGAAATACAACAGGACTAGGAACTTTTGGAGCATCATACTCTGGATCAAATGTTGTACTTGAGTTTTATCCAATCGCATCCTTGGGTGGAAACTACACCATTAAATCATATAATGAACTATTGTATACATTGAATGATAATATAAATCTACCTGATGATTTGTTGTACGGAAATACTTTCGAAAATCTAATCTTAGATAGGTATCTTGGATATAATCTTGATGAGATTAATCGCGTTGATTTTGATCTATCTTACAATGGTACTCCTATTTTTATAAAAACATTTGATCCATCAAACATCACTGTTCTGAATAAAGAAACTGGTGTATTTACAATCGCTAATCACTTCTTTAATACTGGAGAAGAACTTAACTATCTTCCAGGATCTTCATTTGTTGGTGTTTCTTCATACCCAGTTGGTATTGGATCGACGTTAAATCATGTTGGTATTGTAACAAATATTTTACCACCAGTAGTTTATGCTATTAAAGTTAATCCAAACCAGTTTAGAATATCAACAAGAAAAGAATATGCAACTGCTGGAATATATGTAACATTTACTAATGTTGGATCTGGAAATGCTCACAAGTTTGATACAATCAAAAAACTTGAAAGATCTTTAATAGTTGTAGATGGTCTTGTACAGAATCCAATTTCTTGGACGCCACTGAACTATAATCTCACCCAAAACGGTGGAAGTATCGGAACAGCATCTACAGTATTTGCGGTCTCTGGAATAACTTCTATTAAACCAAAAGATCTGGTAAGAGTCGGTGATGAATATATGAAGGTTGTTTCTGTTGGATTTGGCACATCTTCATCTGGACCAATAACTGGAATAGGAACAACCGCATTACTGAATGTTATCAGAGGATCTGTTGGATCTGCAGCATCTACTCATAATGATGGTGTTTATCTGAGAGTTTATAGAGGTTCATTTAACATTGTCAATAGCACAGTTTACTTTACTGATCCTCCAAAAGGACCTGGAAATATTGCTGTAAATGATTCTAATCTAAAACCAGCAACATCATCTTTTGAGGGGAGAGTTTATCTAAGAAAAAATTATACAAACAACTTACTATTTGATGATGTTTCAGATCAATTCACTGGCATTGGTGCTACATTTAATCTTACAGTATCTGGCGTCAACACTACTGGCATTGAGACTGGAAGCGGAGTTTTGTTTATAAATGGAATATTCCAAACACCAACTACTGAAAATAATGCAGGAAATAACTATCAACTTGCATCTTCAGTATCTGGAATTTCTAGTGTTATTTTCTCAGGCATTACATCATCTAACGGATCCAGAATAACAGTAGATTATGATGTAAATCAGAATCAACTACCAAGAGGTGGTGTGATTGTTTCTCTAGGATTTACTGGTGGTCTTGGATTTGCACCTTTAGTTGGTGCTGCAGTTACCGCAGTAATGAACGGATCTGGCACAATCACTTCTGTTGGATTGGGTACAACAGATCTGATCGGATCTGGTTATTATGGTCAAGTTAGTATTGCAGTAACATCACCAACTGGAAATGGTGCGGTTATTACAGCACTACCTGGTATTGGTGGAACACTAGGATTTACTGTTGTTTCTGGCGGAACTGGATATGCCAGAACAAATACTTCGATTGCGATTTCGGATCCATCATATCAAGACCTATCAGTAACTGGTGTTTCTAGAGTTGGTTTGGGAACAACATCAGAGACAGGGATTGGATTCAAGGTTACTCTAGAAATGGGTCCATCTGAACTAGTTGGAATTGGTTCAAGTTACTTCCAAGTCAAAAACTTCTTTATTAAGAACAGTGGATACGCATTTAGAAGAGGTGACGTATTTAAACCAATCGGTATTGTAACTGATAGAAGATTATCTTCTCCACTAATTGATTGTGAGTTTACTGTATTGGACACATATACAGACACTTTTTCATCATGGCAGTTTGGAGAACTCGATAATATTGATTCAGTCTCCTCTCTACAAAATGGTATAAGAAAGAGATTCCCACTTTATAAGAATAGTCAACTACTTAGTTTTGAGAAGAATCCTTTTGATGCATCTTCTCTGGAGATTGATCTTGCACCAGTTCTCTTGATATTTGTAAATGGTGTCGTCCAAACACCTGGAAGTGCATACCAGTTTGATGGTGGAACATCGTTTATATTTACAGATCCACCAAAAGAAGAAGATAAGATTGCAATATTTTTCTATAGAGGAACTAGAAACTCTGATAGTCAGTTAGTCAATATCACTGAAACTATTAAGATTGGAGATAATATTCAACTATTTAAAAACGATCAAAACAGTTCCATCAAAACTCAAGATGTTCGTAGAGTTTTCAATATTACTTCTTCTGATACGTTAGAAACTAACATATATTCGGGAAAAGGTATAGACGAAAATCTTTATAGACCTCTCTCATGGACTAAACAAAAGATTGATCTGATTATTAATAATGAGATAGTTTCTAAGGCAAGAGATTCGATTGAAGGGATGATTTTCCCATCCTCAAAAGTTATTAAAAACTTTAGTTCTAGTCATAATGAGATTTTTGTAGATAATGCACAGTCATTTAAATATGAGGAAAATGATCCTAGCACTGCTATCACTATTCCTTCAGTTAATGCACTATTGATACAAGGTGTAGATCAGGTATCTGCTGCCGCTACAGCGATAGTTTCTGCTGCTGGTACAATCACATCGATTAACATCGTTAGCGGCGGTAGTGGATACGTTGGGGCAGCACTCACGATCAAGATCTCAGCACCATCAAGAGTTGGTGTTGGTATTGGATCAACTGCTACTGCATCAGCAACTATAACCAATGGTTCTATTACTTCTGCAAGTGTTATAAGCCAAGGTCTTGGTTATAGTAAAACTGCACCACCACAAGTTATTATTCCTATTCAGAATATTGATTCTGAGATTCTCACAACGATTACTACTATAACTGGATTCACTGGAATCGTTACTGGAATAGGCACAACTAGCGGCACTTCTGGTCATCCATTAGCACTCCGCTTGCAGTTAAATTTAACTGGGGTAGCAAATCCAGGAGACCTTATTTCTGGATATCCATTTGTTCTTGTTGACTCTAAGGTTGGTCATGGTGTAACCTCTGTAGATGGGCAAGATTCATCTATAGTTGGTATTGGATCTACTTTCTTAGATAATATCTTCTATGCACACCAATACTCATACAACTCTGGATCTCTAACTGGAATTATTACCTCAAATATCTTATCAACAACCAACATTGTTGGTATTGCAACAACTGGTAATAATCTTGGAAGAATATCTTGGGGTAAACTTTCTGGATTCTCTAGATCCTCACAACCAGTCTCTTTTGCAGTTACTGGTTATACAGTTGATGTTGGTCTATCAACATTTCCAACAATACAAAGAAGGGGGTATGGTTTACGTGACAATGGTGCGTATAAGAAGAAGCTCTAAACTTAGTATAAATATAGAAAAAAGTCTAGTCTATAATGTCTGCAATTGTAACTGACCAGTTCAGAATTCTTAATGCCGAAAATTTTGTCAACTCGGTTGAGAATTCCAATAACTCTTATTATATTTTCCTGAGTCTACCACAATCATCTTCCCCAACCGTTGGGTTTGGTAGGAGTTCTGATTGGGATACTAACAGTGCTGGACCTCCATCCCCAATAGATAACCAAAACTATGTCAATCATGTGTATGACACAATGATTTTTGGTAAAAAAGTTACTGCAAATAATGTAAAGAGGATTGTTAGAAGGGTTGATTGGGCACAAGGAACAACTTATGAAATGTATAGGCATGATTATAGTGCTTTTTATCCATCTGCAATCACATCATCTTCAAGACTTTATGATGCGAACTATTATGTGATGAACAGTGAGTTCAAAGTTTACATTTGCCTAGATAACGGATCATCAGGATTAAATCCAACAGGAAATGCATCTCAAGATGAGCCAACATTTACAGACTTAGAACCATCTAGAGCTGGTGAAAGTGGAGATGGTTACGTTTGGAAGTATCTGTATACCATTGATCCAAACGATATTATCAAGTTTGATTCTGTAGAATATATTCCCGTCCCTAGTAACTGGCAATCATCAGTAAATCCACAGATACAATCAATCAGAGAAAATGGTGATTCCAGTGTGAATGAAAATCAGATAAAAATCGTATATATTGATCGTCAAGGATTTGGATATGGTATTGGTTTAAGTCAGGAAGTTAATATTCTTGGTGATGGTAGTGGAGGAAAAGTTGTATTAACTACTGATAACAGTGGTCGTATTACATCAGCACAAGTATCTTCTGGTGGTAAAGACTATAGTTACGGTATGGTTGATTTAGGTGCGATTAACCAAAGCACCATTAGTTCTTTTGCAAAACTAATTCCAATCATTCCACCATCAAGGGGTCATGGATTTGATATTTACAAAGAACTAGGATCTGATAGAGTTCTTCTTTACGCCAGATTTGATGATTCTACTAAAGATTTCCCAATAGATACCAAATTTGCACAGATTGGAATAATCAAAAATCCAACCTCGATAGGATCAACTTCACTCTTTACTGAAAATCAGTTTTCCTCTGTTTATTCATTAAAAGTAAAAAACGTAAGTGGAACTATTGCAATAGGAGATAAGATTAAACAAACTGTTGGTTTGACAACTGCTTTTGGTTATGTTGCATCATACGATGATGAAACTAATGTTCTTAAGTATTATAGAGATAGATCGCTCCAGTTCAATCAAACTGTTGGGGATCAAACAGATTATGTTGGTATTTCTTCTAATGGATATGTTGTAAACTTTACAGCATCTAATAATTCAGTGACAAATGCAAGTGGTTCTTTTCAGGCATCGATTGATACAAACTTTACTGGTATTACTACTGTTATATCTGGAAGATCAGTAAATCTTGGCGTTCAGTTCAATAGTGGACTTGCAAATCCAGAGATAAATAAAAGATCGGGAGAGATCATTTATTTAGATAATAGACCAACAGTGTCTAGAAACTCCAGACAGAAAGAGGACATTAAAGTAATTTTGGAATTCTAAAATGCCGCAAAAAACGAATCTCAACATAAATCCATATTATGACGACTACAATCCAAATAGTAGTTTTTATAAGGTTTTATTTAAACCAGGATTTCCGATTCAAGCTAGAGAGCTAACGACTCTACAATCCATACTTCAAAATCAAGTTGAGAGTTTCGGTAGTCACATTTTCAAGGAAGGATCTATGGTCATTCCTGGAAATGTTACTTATGATGGTCAATATTATGCGGTTCAGTTAAATACTGCACATCTTGGTGTAGATGTTTCTCTTTATGCTGATAAGTTAGTTGGAAAAGTAATAAGAGGACAAACCTCTGGAGTTTCTGCTGTTGTGTTACCAGCAGGAAGAAATGATACTACAATAAAAGGATATCTTTCAGAAACAGAATCAGATACTGGAAATCTAACCATCTATGTAAACTATATTGATAGTGATGGTAATGGGGAATATTCAACTTTCTTAAACAATGAAGTCTTAATAGTCCAAGAAAATGTAACTTTTGGAGCAACAACAATTGCTGCTGGAGATACAATCGCAAGTTTGATTAGTGAAAATGCAACTTCGATTGGTTCTGCAGCTTCTGTAGGAGAAGGTGTATATTTTATTAGAGGATCTTTTGTTAGAGTTTCTCCTCAAACAATCATTCTAGACCAATTTGATTCTTTCCCAACATATAGAGTTGGTCTCAATATTAATGAGGAGATTATTTCTGCTGGAGATATTGGTGGTGAGTCTCTTTATGATAATGCAAGAGGTTTTTCTAACTATGCAGCACCTGGTGCAGATAGATTAAAAATAACAACTACACTTATAAAGAAATCTATCGATGATTTCAATGATACAAACTTTGTAGAGATTCTTAGAGTTCAAAATGGTGATATTAAGATCATCAAAACTCAAACAGAGTATAATATTCTAAGAAATTATTTTGCACAAAGAACTTATGATGAATCTGGAGATTATTCAGTAATACCTTTTGAAGTTTCTGTAAATAACTCTCTAAACGATCGTCTTGGTAATGGTGGATTATTCTTCTCAAATCAAAAGACCGATGAAGGAAATGATCCAGATGATGGATTAATGTGTGTTAAAGTTTCTCCAGGAAAAGCATACGTAAGAGGATTTGACATTGAAAAACTGGGAACCACGATTATTGATACACCTAAACCAAGAGATACTAAAACCGTAGATAACTCATTAGTTTCTTTTGGTAGAGGTAATCTTTTAAGAGTTAATAATACTTCTGGATCTCCAGTAATTTCAATCAATACAAATAATATCATTTATCTGCAGAATCAGAGAAAATCCTCTTTTACACAATCATCTGGTGCTGGAACGACTATTGGTAGTGCAAGGGTTTATTCTTTCGGTGTTACTAATGCTGGATTTACAACTTTCTCAACGTCTTGGGATTTATATCTCTATGATATACAGACATACAGTAAAATAGAACTGAATACGCCAGTAAACAGCTATGAAGTACCAGAAACATCTTTGGTAAGAGGTCAAAGTAGTAATGCTAGTGGATACGTTGTCAATTCTGTAGGAATTGGATCTTCAACTATTACACTATATCAAACTTCTGGTCAGTTTATGATTGGAGAAAAGTTATCCTTTAACGGAACGAATGAAGTATCAAGATCAGTAAAAAAAATCGTTGATTATGGAATCCAAGACATAAAATCGGTTTATCAAGATACTAGCACATTTTCTGGTTTTTCTGCGGTTGCAGATTTTTCTGCCGACTTGGTTCTTGATAGAAAACTCGCATCAGGATTTAATATTACAGATCAGATAACTATCAATAATGCAGGCATTGTTACTTCTAATGGAAGAAACTTTGTAGGTATTAAGAGTGATGCGATCATTAGATATCAAACTAGTGGTGCGGTAGGATTTTCAACAGAAACATTTAATAGAGTAGTATCAGTATCTCCAGATGGATTATCTATGACTGTTGCTGCGGTTAATTCTGTATCTGGAGTTTGTTCTGGTTCTTTACCATTGACAAACGTAACGTCAACATTCTCTCTTGGCGTACCATCTATTGGAAATGCAAATCAGTCTGGATTATATGCACCAGCTGACGCAAGAAACCTAGTAACTGTTGATTTAACTGGATCAAATATTTCAATTATAAGGCAGATTACTGGCCTCAGTGTATCTGCAACTGGCGAATTAGTCGTTACAACTGCTGCTATTACCGATTTAACAAACATTGTTTTTGAAGTATTTGATGAAAGTAGATATACAATCACATATTCTGATGGAGCTATTGAGCCACTTACCGAAGATAAGTTTACATTGTCTTCTAACGGAACTCAAATTACTTTTAATGGTCTAAGAGCAAGTCAGTCTAATGTAGTTCTTTCAGCAACTATTAAAAAATATTCGGTTCAAAATAAAGTAAAAAATTATATTAGAAGTGAAAAACTTATAATCAACAAGTCAAAGTACACTTATTCTGGTATTGGCACAAATAATAACGATGGACTAACTTATAACAAGTTTTATGGATTGAGAGTTCATGACGAAGAGATCTCACTAAATGTCCCTGATGTAGTTAAATTGGTTGCAGTTTATCAATCACTGAATACTAGTGCTCCAACATTTGACAAACTCAACTTCGAAACTGGTCTAAATCTAGATAATGCATCTATTATTGGGGAGTATATTTTAGGAGCAGTTAGTGGAGCAATAGCTCAGCTTGTAACAAGATCATCATCTACCCAGATCGAAATTGTTTACGTAAACTCCGAATCATTCATAATCGGTGAAAAAGTAAGATTCCAAGAGTCTGGTATTCTCGGCACGATTCAATCACTGACAAAAGGAAACTTTATTAATATTACAAACAAATATACTTTAGATAAAGGGCAAAAAGATCAATACTATGACTATTCTAGAATAGTTAGAACTCCTGGTGCAACAGAACCATCAAGAACTTTAACGATAGTCTATGATAAGTATCAAGTACCTTCCAATGATACTGGAGACATTTATACTGTTGCATCATATGCTAACGAAAGATTTGCTAATGATATTCCATCTGTATCAAATAATTTGAGAATCAGCGATACTTTAGACTTTAGACCAAAAGTATCAGACTTTGCATTAACAACAAGATCTCCATTTGCATTTGATAGCAGAAACTTCTCTTCTGCTGGAACAAATCCAACGGTTGTTATGGCACCAAATGAAAGTTCTATCATTGGATATTCTTATTATTTACCAAGAATTGATAAGGTAGTTTTAGGAAAAAATGGACAGTTTTCTGTTATCAAGGGAGTATCTTCGGATAATCCAAAACCACCTCTGAACGTAGAGGAGGCAATGGATATTGCCACAATTAACCTTCCAGCATTTTTATATTCGCCATCTGATGCAAAGATTTCTCTAATTGATAATAGAAGATATACAATGAGAGACATTGGCGATCTTGATACAAGAATCACCAACTTAGAAACGGTCACCACACTTTCTCTTCTAGAAGTAGACACTAAAACACTTCAAATACAAGATGCTGACGGATTAAGTAGATTTAAATCTGGTTTCTTTGTCGATAACTTTAGAAATAGAGATTTACTCGATCAGTCAAACTTTGATCTAAAATGTGACATCGATCCAGTAAACAATCAGATGGTATCACCAAATATTGTAAATACCATTAAAACTCAGATTGCTTTTGCATCAACAGTTGCTGAGTCTGTAATTGATCTATCATCAAATTCTCCACTCTTAGATTCAAATGTTAGAAAGACTGGACCTATTGTTACACTAAACTATCAAGAGGAAGAATGGATTGGACAACCACTTGCATCTAGAGTTGAAAATATAAACCCATTCTCAGTTGTAAGTTGGGTTGGTTCGGTAAAACTCAATCCAGCTGTTGATAATTGGGTTAGAACTATTCAGTTGGAGGGTGGAACAAGCACAAGATTTACTGGAATAGGTGGTGCTAGTGGAGCACAGACAACAAATACTCTGGTGAGTTCCGTTTCAGAACAGTTTATGCGTTCAAGAAACGTAGAATTTATTGTTAACAACTTAAAACCATATACAAGATATTATGGATTCCTAGATGGAAATGGTGGACTTGATTATGTACCAAAACTACTTGAAGTTGGGATGACAAATGGATCTCCAGCATTCCAAACTGGAGAAACAGTTACTGGATCAATAACAGCTCAAGATGGTACAAACGTAAGATTAATAAGATTTAGAGTTGCTGCTCCAAATCACAAAACTGGTGCATACAATAACTCAGTTCTTGTATATAACGCAAATCCATACGATAAAAATGTTGCTATAACAACTGCATATACTGCATCATCAACACTACTGAACGTTGATACATTCTCACTATCAGAGGAAGCACAAGGACAATATAGTGGTTACGTTGTTATTGGAACAACATTAAAGGGTGAAACAAGTGGAGCACAAGCTACTGTATCAAACATCAGATTGACAACTGATAACTTTGGCGATATCCATGGAACATTCTTTATTAGAGATCCTTTAGCATCTCCACCTCCAGCTGTTAGGATTGAAACTGGAAACAAAACATTTAGAATAACTTCAAGTTCTACAAATAAAACCCCATTACCAGGAAGTCTACTGATAAGTTCTGGAGAAACAAGTTATACATCTACTGGCATCGTTAACACCTTCATTAGATCTACGGTCATTCTTTTGCCATATGATCCACTGGCACAATCGTTTACGGTAGATGGTGATGGTGCATTTGTATCTTCTGTCGATCTTTATCTGGCAAACAAGGATGATTCTCTTCCACTCACGATTGAACTGAGACCAGTTGAACTTGGAACTCCTACTGGAAGACTTGTATCCGATCTGGCAACAGTAACTGTTCAACCAAATCAAATAAATGTATCTGACAATGCAAATGCAGTAACAAATGTCAAGTTCAAAGCACCAATTTTCTTAGAACCAAATAAAGAATATGCAATCGTTCTCCGTTCTGATAGTGATCAGTATGAAGCCTGGATTGCAAGAATGGGTGAAAAGACGATTGAAGGTCAGATTCTGCCAAATGTTCAGGGTGTTGTTGTTTCCCAACAATTTGCAATGGGAAGTTTGTTTAAATCACAAAATGGTACAATATGGACTGCCAGCCAGTATGATGATTTGAAGTTTAAGTTATATAGATGTGCCTTTACATCCTCGGCTGGAAGTGCATATTTCTACAATCCAAATCTGGATGAAACTAATGCATATCTTCCAAAGTTAAACTCAAATCCAATCAGAACTCTTCCAAGAAAAGTTAAAGTTGGCATTACTTCCTCGATAAGTTTGAATACAACTCTTACAATTGGAACAAAAGTATCTGCATCAAATGCAATAACTGGAATAATTGAATCGGTTGGTGGAAGTATTAAACCTATAACGGGTATTACAACAACTAATCCTGGATATGGATATTCAAGTGGAACATACACAAATGTTTCTCTTTATCCAATCTTAAGTTCTGGAAGTGGTGCAACTGCTACAGTTTCATTCCATAATAGTGGCATTACTACTGTTTCTATTGCTAATACTGGAAATGGATATTCTGTTGGAGATGTACTCGGAGTCACAACTGCACATGTATCTAGAGGATTTGGTGCAAGAATCTCGGTAAGAGAAACTGCAAATATTGATACTCTATTCTTGACTAACGTTACTGGAGAAAAGTTCATTTCTGGACAAAACGTGCTTTATTATGACTCGTCCAATACTCTTATCTCTTTGGGTGCAACTGCAACATACAGAGGAGATTCTGCCTTAACCAATAACACTTTTGCAGGAAATGTTTTTGAAATAAATGACTATAATCATGGCATGTCTGCGGACAATAATGTGATTAAAATCACAGGTGTTGAACCAAATGTAACTCCAACAACACTTTCTTCGGCACTCCAATCAACATCAACAGTAATATCTGTTGCTAGCACTACAGACTTCTCAATATTTGAAGGTATTACCACAAGTAGAGGATATGTTAAAGTAAATGATGAAATTATTTACTATACAAGCATTGGATCTGGAACTTTGGGAATATCAACAAGAGGTATTAGTGGTACTACTCAATCACAACATGCTATTGGATCTTTTGTCTATAAGTATGAACTTAATGGAGTTTCTTTAACCAAGATTAACAGAACTCATAACATGGCAACAACAAATGATCTTAATCAAGCAAGAGATCAAAACAAATATTATCTTGAGTTTGATAGAGAAGATAGAGCATCTGGTGCAACACAGATAAACTTCGCTGATGAAAAGTTCTTAGGTGGAAATAACGTATATGCATCCAGAAATATGCAGTTTAATAGCGTTACACCACAATACAGAATATTCACACCTGGAAAAAATACCACTGTTAATGGAAAAATCAGAACAGTATCTGGAACTAGTGCAGGTGGTAATGAAGTTTCCTTTATTGATCAAGGATTTGAAGATGTTGAAATCAATCAGGTGAATAATCTTGAATCAACAAGATTAGTTTGCTCCAAGATAAATGAGACTGAAAGACTGACATCCCTCCCAAGAAATAAATCACTTACTGTTGCAATAAGTCTATTTTCTACCAATAAATACCTATCACCATATATTGATCTCGATGTTTCCCACGTTGAGTTAATAAGAAACTCTATTAACAATCCAGTTTCAAATTATACAAATGAAAGTGCAAGTTCACTGCTTATTGGTGATCCACATTCAATGATTTACTTCTCCAATAGAGTTAATCTAAAACAACCAGCAACTTCTCTTAAAGTTCTAGTTTCTTCTTATCGCCATTCAACTGCGGATTTCAGAGTTCTTTATAGATTGTTTAGACCAGATTCTAGTGAGATCACTCAATCATATGTTCTCTTCCCTGGATATAGCAACCTCACAGACACTAATGGGGATGGTTTTGGTGATAAAGTGATTGATGCATCAAGTAATGATGGAAAACCTGATGCATTTGTTCGTGCTAGTGATGATAATGAGTTCTTAGAATATCAGTTTACATCTGACAATCTAGAGCAGTTCACTGGATTCATAATCAAGATTGTGGCATCTGGAACCAATGAAGCGTATGCCCCAAGATTTAAAGATCTTAGAGCGATTGCACTTGCATGATGAAAGTTGATGGACATAAAAATCTCTATCGAGATGAAAATAGTGGAGCAATTGTAAATACTGATACAAGTGCATATAATGAATATTGTAAACTAAGAGAGAGAAAACGAAAAGAAAAAACTGAAATAGATTTATTGAAAAATGAAATAAGCGAAATTAAGTCCCTCCTCTACCAACTACTACAAAAAAATGGATCCATCTGAAATAGAACTTGAGAACTTTACCAAATCCTTTGAGTATGAAAAACTATCAAGAGAAATAGATTCTTGCAATGATATAGAATATCTAAAAAATATTGCTAAATCATATATTAAATTATTTTTTAAACAGCAAGAAAATCTTACAGCATTACTAAGTGATACTAGGTAAAGGTAAAATATAAATAAAGATAGGTACTGAGTGTTTAAATGGCAGCAGTATATGTTTCAAATCTTGTCATTAATGGTGGCACGGATTTTACACAAACATTTACTTTAGAAAGTAGCAATTCTAGTTCTGGTTTCAATCTAACTGGATACCGAGTAGATGCTTTAATGCGTAAACATTCTGGTAGTAGTGCTTCTACAGTATTTGCTACTTCAATACCGAATGCTGTTGGTGGAAGTGTCCAAATATCTTTGGGTTCTTCCATAACATCTTCATTAAAACCTGGTAGATATGTTTACGATGTTGTTGTTGCAAGCAACAACGGAAGCGGAACAAAAACAAGAGTTATTGAAGGAATGGCATTAGTTAGAGAGGGAGTAACAAGGTAATGGCAGACATTCGAGTTAGAGTAGGGCAGCAAAACGCCATTAAAGTAGTTTCATCACTTGGTGGTGCTGGAGGTGCTGGTAATTTGGGTGGTCTGAATGATGTTAGTATTAACAATCCACAAACAGGAATGATTATGGTTTATAATGCATCGACTGCTAAGTGGGAAGGAACAATGGAGTTGACACCAGGAACAACTCAAAATTTAGACATCAACGGAGGTAACTTCTAATGGCAAGTATCATCAGGGTCAAAAGATCTAGTGGTACTAATATACCAGGATCCCTACAGTGGGGTGAATTGGCATATGTTACAGGTATTGGTAGCTATGGTGGTGTAAACCAATATAAGGACCGTATCTTTATTGGTGATGATGGATCAAACGTCCTCTCAGTTGGTGGACGCTATTATACCTCCATGTTGGATCACCAACCTGGATCTGTTCAAGGAGTTGTCAACAGTAGGAACTCTGATGGTGGCATTGTTGCCATCATGGACAATAATAGAAAGGTTGATCAATGGAACGTTGATAACCTTCGTTTGGACGGAAACGTTTTCTCTAGTGAAAACGTAAACGGAGATATAATCCTTTCTCCAAATGGGACTGGAAATTTTATATTCACTGGTGGGGCTTCTCAACAGTTAAAGATTAATGATGGAGTAGTAGATAGATTTACAGTAGATTCTATTACTGGATCTAATAGAGTAAATCAAGGAACACTTACTGCAAACGCACCAACGCTTGATGTTGGGGTAACTTGGAATAACGCTGGAGTTGCATTTACTGGCGTTTGTTATCATGTAACTAATACAGCATCAGCTGCAAGTTCAAAGGTTTTTGATATTAAAATCGGTGGCAATACTGTTTTTGCAGTTAACATTGATGGATCTACAACATCCTCTGGAATCATAACCGCTGGTGACATAACAGTTTTCAATACAATCACTGGTAATAACATTACTTCACAAAATGTTAGTATCAATAACTCACTTAATGTTACTGGTCTTTCAACTTTTGTTGGAACTATTCAGCACACTGGAAACTTTATCAATCTTGGCGGAGCTTCATTCGATAATATTGGTATTTCTTCAAATACCATTTCAACAAAATCTGGATCTGGAAATGTATTGTTTATTGACCCATTTCCCGATGGTAAAAGTAATGAAGGCACTGTAGTTATTAAGGGTGACTTACAAGTAGATGGTACTACAGTTACAGTTAACTCAACAAACGCAACTGTTAACGACCCAATCATTAAACTTGGAGATGTTACAACTGAAAGAGTTGTAATTTCTAATGCTGTTGCTGGGGTTAGCACCATCAGATTAGATTCTATTATTGGTTTGAATCAAAATGATGTAGTTTCTGGATCAACAAATCTTTCTCCTTCTGGACTTTCAACGATTACTGCAATTGATACTAGTAATAAGATTATTACAATCAATGATACTGTTCAATCTGGAGGAATTTCTACAACAACCAGATTAACGATCACAACTGGATACGACACTAACACGGATCGTGGTGTTGCTTTCAGTTATAACACTGGTGTTGGTGGAACTGGTGGTAACAAACTAGGATTTTATGGATATGATGATAGTACTGGATATTGGACATTTATTCCAACCGCAACAAACACCAGTAATGTAATATCTGGAGTAAAGGGTACTCTTGATGTTGGTGCAATCTATCTTGACTGGGCAGTCTCTGGTATACATACTAGAGGATCTCTCTATTTTGATTCACAAGGAAAAATCATTAGCACAAACTCACCAGAAACTGGATATGCTAGCACATCAAACTTTGTTTTAACAACAAATGCAAGCAATGTTCCAGTTTGGACTGATACCTTAGACGGAGGAACTTTCTAATATGAATAGTGAAATTGATGTGAATATTTTGATATCGATTTATAATGAAAAAATAAATTCATTAACATCGAGCAATCTTTTATTGGAAGCAAGACTCAAGTCTATAGTGCAAGAGTTTTCGAAAGAAAAAAATACTTTATTAATGGCAAATCTTGACATTCAAAAAGAACTCGATTTACTAAAGAATACTAATAAATCTAGCGGAAAAGAATCTAGAGTAAAAACTTTAGGAGATTTAGGAGAAGAATAATGGCACAACCTAGCACTAGGCAACAACTGATAGATTACTGTTTGAGAAAACTTGGTGCTCCAGTGCTGGAGATTAACGTAGATGAGGATCAAATAGATGATTTAGTTGATGATGCTATTCAATACTTTCAAGAAAGACATTTTGATGGTGTTGAAAGAATGTATCTCAAATACAAAATTTCTCAGAGTGATATTGATCGTGGAACAGCAAAAAATACAAATGGAGTAGGAATAGTAACAACAACTGGATCTTCTAGTATAACTGGTTATGGAACTACAACATTTAACTTCTACGAAACTTCAAATTATATTCAAGTTCCAGATACTGTAATAGGTATTGAAAGAATATTTCGATTTGATTCAAGTTCAATATCTTCTGGAATGTTTAGTATCAAATATCAGTTATTCTTGAATGATTTATATTATTTTAACTCAGTTGAACTTCTCCAATATAATATGACAAAAAGTTATTTAGAAGATATTGATTACTTACTTACAACGGACAAACAAATAAGATTTAATAAAAGACAAAATAGATTATATCTCGATATAGATTGGGGATCTCAAGCTAAAAATACGTATTTTATAATAGATTGTTACAGGGCTTTAGATCCAACATCTTTTAGTAAAGTATTCAACGATAGTTTTCTTAAGAAATATTTGACTTCTCTTATTAAGAGGCAGTGGGGTCAAAATATGATTAAGTTTAGGGGAGTAAAACTTCCTGGTGGTATTGAACTGAACGGAAGAGAAATATACGAAGATGCTGAGAGAGAACTACAAGCATTGAAGCAAACAATGGCACTTGAACACGAACTCCCTCCTTACGACTTTATTGGATAATGGCATTAAATCCCTTTTTCTTACAAGGTTCTCAAGGAGAACAAAGACTCGTTCAGGATCTTATCAATGAACAGTTAAGGATTTTTGGTGTTGAAGTTGCATATATTCCAAGAAAAGTAATAGCAGAACAAAAGTTATATGGAACTAGCGACATATCAATCGACCTAAGAGAAATACAGTTTTCAAAATTTGATGATAACTTCTTAATAGAAGCATACGTCAATACTTATGAAGGTTATAGCGGAGCTGGAGATATCCTAACAAAATTTGGAATGTCTTTAAGAGATGAATTGACTATCACAATTTCAAAAGAAAGATTTGAAGATTTTATTTCACCATTTTTAGAGGTATTGCCAGATGCAGAAGTTGACCCAGATGCTATTTCAAGACCAAGGGAAGGAGATTTAGTATATTTTCCTCTTGGACAAAGACTTTTTGAAGTGAAATTTGTTGAGCATGAAGATCCATTCTATCAACTTGGAAAAGGATATGTTTATGAACTGAAATGCGAACTGTATGAATATGAGGATGAAATTGTTGACACATCAGTTGATGAAATTGATCGTGTTCTGGACGAAGAAGGTTATATTACAACATTGTCCCTCATAGGAGTTGGTGAAACTGCCACAATATCAGCAAATGCAACCAATGGTGGATATGTAAGGAGATTGTTCCTTAATAATGATGGATCTGGATATACTAGCGTCCCAACAGTATCATTTACAGCATCTCCAACAAATAACAATGCTACTGCCGTAGCAATAACAACAAATCGTGGTGGTGTTTATTCTATATCGGAAATATTGATGACCAACGTTGGTTCAGGATATACTGTACCACCAAACATAACCATATCTGGTGGTAAAGGAGTTGGTGCTGCAGCAACTTGTAGTATTGAAAAAAATTACATTGGAGTTGCAAATATTGCAATCACTGATTCGGGTGAAGGATATCCAACTATTCCTAGAGTATTTGTTGAACGCCCAACTGGAACTGCAGCTCAAGCAACTTCTTCTATTAATAATGGATCAGTTGGAATAGTAACGATAACTAATGGAGGAACTTTTTATAATCCAAATAAAACTATTGTAGTAAACTTCTCTGCACCATCTGGTGTAGGTTCTACCGCAACTGGACATGCAGTAGTTGGGTCCGCTGGAACAATAACCTCAGTTGTTGTATCTTTTGCAGGAACTGGTTATACTTCTCCACCAACTATAAGTATTGGAAGTAGTTTTAGTGATAAAGTGGGATTAAATACTGCTGTTCTAAAGGCACAAATAAATTCATTTAATAGAATTTCTGCCGTAAGAATCGTAGACCCTGGCAATGGATATACTGGTGTTATAACTGCATGGGTAGCAAACCCTCCTAGAATATCTGGAGTTGGAACTTATCTCTTTAATGAAGAAGTCATTGGCGAACAATCTAGAGTCTCTGCAAGAGTCAAGAATTGGGATGTCGATACTAGAGTTCTTAAGGTTGGCATAAATACTGGAGTATTTTACAAGGGAGAAGAAGTCGTTGGTGCAGCTTCTTCTGCAAGATATGTGGTTTCAACTTATGAGACCGAAGATATATACGACCCATACGCACAAAATGATCAGATAGAAACTATCGCAGATCAAATATTAGATTTTTCTGAGTCAAATCCATTTGGTAGTTATTAATGTTAGGAAACTATTTTTATCACAAGATTCTTAGAAAGACAGTAATTGCTTTCGGAACATTATTCAATGATATCCATATCAAACATTCAGGTGATACTGGAAAAACTTTGAGCGATATGAAAGTTCCTATTGCCTATGGACCCATGCAAAAGTTCTTGGCAAGAATTGAGCAGCAATCAGATCTAAACAAAGCTGTACAGATTACATTACCAAGAATGTCATTTGAAATGACTTCTATACAATATGATTCTTCAAGAAAAACTTCATTGACAACATCATTTAAAACCTCTGATGGCACTAACATGAAAAAAGTCTATATGCCAGTTCCATACAATATTGGATTTGAGTTGAATATACTATGTAAGTTAAATGACGATGCTTTACAAATTGTTGAACAAATTTTGCCATATTTTCAACCACATTTTAATGTGACGATGAATTTTTTAGATTCCATCGGTGAAAAAAAGGATGTTGCTATAGTTTTGGATAATATATCTTTTACTGATAACTATGAAGGAAATTTTTCAACTAGAAGAGCTCTGATATATACATTACAGTTTACGGCAAAAACGTATCTGTTTGGTGCAATATCTGATACTACCGATGGTCTTATTCGTAAGGTCATTGTCAATGAATATGCAACTACAAAAGTTGCAACTGCTAAGAGGGAAATGCGTTACACAGTAACACCAAAAGCACTTAAAGATTATAACAATGATAATGTTATAAACTCTACTGATGATGCATTGATACCACCTGGCGATGATTTTGGATTCAACGAAGACTTAGACTTCTTCCAAGATTCTAGAGAATATAGTCCACCAAGACAAATTGATGTATGATACGTAAGTTATGCCAGATGATTTTAATGCAATTGATAAAGCTCTGAATACTACTAGTGAGATAGTAGACATCAAGACAGAATCTTTGGAAATAGTTAAATCTATTGAAACTGCATCAGAAGATATTAAAAAAGATTATGAATATACAAGAGCGAATCTATATTCATTGATTGAAAAAGGTCAAGAAGCAATTAATGGAATAATGGAACTTGCTGGTGAGGGTGGATCTCCTAGAGCTTATGAAGTTGCAGGTCAACTTATTAAGAATGTTGCAGATACAACTGATAAATTAATTGACCTTCAAAAGAAATTAAAAGAGGTTGAAGAAGATTCACCTAAAACATCTAATAATGTTACCAATAATGCTGTATTTGTTGGATCAACATCAGATCTGTCTAAACTACTCAAGCAAGGTTTTCTAAATAGTAAAGAGTAATATCTTTTTCGATGAGTTGGTCTAACAAATACAAAAGATCAATAAACTGCGATAATCCTAGTGGATTTTCTCAGAAAGCTCATTGTGCTGCTCGTAAAAAAAGAGCAAAGGGTGAAGAAACAAAATCAAGGTCACCTTTCAGTGAAATGAACGATCCTCGCATTCCAAAGAAACCAGGACAACCAGATAAGTCTGATAAACACTCTGATCTCTATACAGATGAAGATCCAAAAGGAACAATTCAAGGACTAGGGTTTAAAGATGTTCAGACTGCAAAACAGAGTGTCTCAAAAATAAGAAACTCTGGAAGATCTCATGCTCACAAAATTCAAGCAGCAATTGCTATGGAACAAAGGGCAAGAGTAGCAGGAAAAACTTCAGAAGCTGCTGTTTACAGAAAATTCATTAACTCTATGAAAAAGAAAACAAAACAGATGAATGAAGAAGGTCTTCGTGACTGGTTTGGCAAGTCCAAATCAAAAGAGGGTATACGTGGTTGGGTAAATGTGGTGACTGGTGGCACTTGTGCGAGTGATGAACCTGGCGAAGGAACTCCAAAGTGTGTCTCCTCTGCAAAAAGAGCGAGTATGACAAAGGCAGAAAGACGATCTGCCGCGAGAAGAAAAAAGGCAGCAGACCCTGGACAACAGGCAAAAACTGGTGCTGCAAAACCCACTTATGTTTCAACTGATAAACCGAAGAAAAAAATGAACGAGGAAAAAGGAAAAGATCACGAGTATTCTATGGCTCGTTCAGAACTATCTACAATAATTGGTGCTGCCAAGAGACTGAGAAAAAAAATGGCAAAAGGTGAAGGAAACGTAGA
>Ga0194130_10001971_pt1 | contig 31083 bp, 33 predicted proteins | sample TA2KigsurfametaG_FD_160084 | JGI IMG/M metagenome (GOLD analysis project Ga0194130, IMG submission 160084) | Freshwater microbial communities from Lake Tanganyika, Tanzania - TA2015050 Kigoma 12 surface | ecosystem: Environmental > Aquatic > Freshwater > Lake | place: Tanzania: Lake Tanganyika...
TGAGTGAGTCGGCTATTCGCCGATGCTCGCCCAGATGAATCCCATCATCACGAAGAAGCCGGAGAAGAGCGCGATCAGGCCAACGGAGCCGTACGGTGAGTGTGCGGTCTTGTCCTCGAAGCTGCCGAGGAGGAGGCCGAAGACAACTGCCCAGCCAACAAAGAGCGCACCCCAGAGGACCTTGCTGTTCGGTCCGGTGACGAAGCGCTTCACCCATGAGGTTTCGCGCTGCTCCTGGCTCATTGCGGCCTTCTGGAAGATGTAGACGAACCCCCCGCCGATGATCAGTGAGATGAAGAACTCCATCGGGTTCGTGAACGGAAGCGTGAAGAGTGTCATGCGCGAATCATAGCGAACCGCTCGCGGGGGGGCGATCTCTGGCACGCTAGAGGCATGCTCGCATGGCTCGACGAGATCCTGATCCCGCTGATCACCTCACTCTATGAGGCGGTCGGGTATCTCGGCCTCGCCGTGGCGATGGCGGTAGATGCGTCGAGTTTCCCCGTCCCTTCGGAGTTCATCCTCCCGTTTGCCGGATTTCTGGTGGCGGACCCAACGGCGATTGAGCCGCTCACGGGCGGTCGCTGGGAGTTGATCCCCACGATCCTCTTCGCCACGCTCGGCTCCACGGTTGGCACTTTGGGCGCATACGCGATCGGCGCATACGGCGGTCGACGCCTGCTCGTCCGATACGGCCGCTACGTGCGCATCTCTTCGGATGATCTCGATCGTGCCGATCGCTTCTTCGCCCGCCACGGCGGAAAGGTGGTCTTCTGGAGCCGCTTCGTCCCGCTCCTCCGCACGGCGATCTCCTTCCCTGCGGGGATCGCGCGCATGCCGCTGGTGCCGTTCCTGCTCTACAGCAGCGTTGGCGCGCTGATCTGGAACGCCGCGCTCATCTGGGGCGGGGCCGCGCTCGGCGCGCGATGGGAAGAGGTGCAGACCTACCTCGCGCCATTCGAGACGATCCTCTTGGCGATCGTCCTACCAGCGCTCGTCCTCCTCGGCGCATGGCGACTTGGGCTGTTGACGCGCATTCGCGAGCGCTGGTAGCTGGCAGTTAGATGAGTGTCGTCATCCTCTCCGACGTGCACGCCAACATCCAGGCGCTGCACGCCGTGTTGGACGATGTTGCGAAGGTTGCGCCGCATGCGCCGATCTGGCACTGCGGGGACGTGGTCGGCTACGGTGCATCGCCGAATGAAGTGGTTGCAGAGTTGCAACGCGTTGGCGCAACCGGCGTGATGGGGAATCACGACCTCGCCGCACTCGGCGATGACATCGTCGAGTCCTTCAATGAAGGTGCGCGCACTGCCGCACTGTGGACGCGCGAAGTGTTGAACGCGCAGAGTCGCGAATGGCTGCGCGCACTGCCGCGTGTGTTGGAGATGGGATCCGCAACGTTGGTGCACGCGTCGCTGCGCGATCCGATCATGGAGTACGTGATGGACGCCGCCACCGCAGAAGAGAATCTGCGCGGACTCAGCACGCCACTCCTCTTCCACGGCCATACGCACATCCCAGCACTCTGGGAGTTGCGCCGCGACGTTGCGCACCTGACTGCGGTTGGTGATGCACCGATCGCGCTGCACGGTGCATCACTGGTGAATGCCGGGTCGGTTGGCCAGCCACGCGACAGAGATCCGCGCGCCGCATGGCTGCTCTGGGAGCGCGATGAGCAGAGCGCCGGACTCGGCCGCGTGACATGGCGTCGCGTGGAGTACGACATCCCAAGTGCGCAAGAGGCGATCGACGCGGCTGGGCTCCCCGACTGGCTCGCCTCGCGACTTGCGGTGGGGCGCTGAAGGTGGTGCGCGCGAAGACACGCACTCGTTCACGCAAGATGGCGACTGATACGTCGCTACCTCCGTTCGAGCGACTCGGCGCGTGGGTGCATGCGCGCCGCACCTGGGTCATTGGCGCGTGGTTGTTGCTGATTGCATGTGCGCTCCCGTTTGCACCGCAGGCACCTGGTGCGCTGCAGGCGGGCGGCTTCGATCTCCCAACGCTCGAGAGCGCGCGAGCGCGTGCACTCCTCGAAGACGAGCTCGGCGCGCCACCTTCGGCACTCGTGCTTGCGATCAGTTCCGAGACGCTGACCCCCGGCACGCCACAGTTCGAAGTTGCGGCGGGAGAAGCGGTCGCCGATGTGCTCACGGCACCGCATGTGGTCGGCTCGCGCTCGCACCTGATTGCACCTTCGCAGGTGAACATCGAGAAGAAGATCGTCTACGACGTGATCCTGCTCGACTTGAAGCCTGATGATTCGCCCGCGGCACTCGAGGGGATCCAGGCGGCAATCAAGTCGGTTCCGGGGATCAACGTTGCGATCGCTGGCGGTCCTTCGTTCTATGCAGACATTCAGAAGGTTTCAGAGACGGATCTCCAGCGGAGCGAGCTGATCAGCCTTCCTCTCGCTGGTCTCGTCTTGCTGTTGGTGTTTGGATCCGCGGTCGCCGCAGGTCTGCCACTCGCGGTTGGCGGTGCAACGGTGATCGTTGGGCTCGCCGCAATCTTCGGCATTGCGCAGGCGACACGCATGAGCATCTTCGTCTTGAACCTCACCACGCTGCTCGGACTCGGCCTTGGCGTGGACTACGCGCTGTTGCTCGTCTCGCGCTTCCGCGAAGAGCTCGGTCGCGGTGCGGCGGTTGGCATTGCGGTGCAACGAACGGTGGCCACCGCCGGACGCGCCGTCTTCTTCTCCGGAGTCACCGTCATGCTCGGCCTCGCCGGACTCGCCCTCTTCGACTTCGCGATCCTGCGCAGCATTGGCGTGGCGGGTGCCGTGACCGTCTCCGTTGCCGTGGCGGCGAGCATCACGCTGATGCCCGCCCTCCTGAGCCTGCTCGGTTCACGCGTGAATCGGCTCGCCATCCGTAGGCTCGGGAGCGGTCGGGTGAACGAGCGTGGGCCGTGGGCTCGCCTCGCACGTGCCGTGATGCGCCGACCGCTCGCCGTGGCGCTCCCCACTTTCGCGCTGCTCGTCGCACTCGGCACCCCGTGGCTCGGCGTGCGCTTCAATGCGCCAGATGGAAGCGTCCTCCCTGAACGCGTGCCGAGCCGGCAGGCACTCGACGCGCTCACGGACGCGTTTGGCGAAGGTTCGTTTGGGCCGATGAGCATCGCCGTTCGCACCGAAGGTCCCGCCACGAGCCCAGAGAACATCACTCTCCTCTACAACTGGGTGCAGAAGATGCAGGCGGATCCGCGGATCGCGCGAGTGGACTCGTTCGTCTCCATTGATCCGCGACTCAACCTTGCGCAGTACCAACTCCTCTATGCGTCGCCTGCGGGCGCGCCTCCTGATCGATTCGCCGTGCAGATCCTTTCGCTCACGACAAAGGACGATCTCACCGCGATCTCGATCACGCCAACCTACGGTCCGAATCGACCAGAATCGCGCGCGCTCGTGGCGGAGTTGCGCGCCGCGCGACCCGACGCGCTCGGCGCGGGAGAGCCGAGTGCGATCACGCCACCAGATGGAATCGTTGCGCTCGTCGGTGGCGGGGCCGCCGAGATCGTGGATGTAGTGGACACAATCTCCGCTGAGTTCCCACGCTCCGCTGCGGTGGTGATCATCAGCACGTTGCTCATCCTCGCCATCCTCTTGCGCTCCATCGTGCTGCCGATCAAGGCGGTCTTCATGAACATGCTCTCCATCCTTGCAAGCTTCGGCGCGCTCGTCTGGATCTTCCAGGAAGGGAATCTCTCTGCGCTGCTCGGCTTTGCACCGCTCGGATTCGTGGAGACCACCATCCCCGTGATCTTGTTCTGTGTGCTCTTCGGACTCTCCATGGACTACGAAGTCTTCCTGCTCACGCGCATGCGCGAGATCTACGACCGCACCGGTGACAACGTGGCCGCTGTTGCAGGTGGCCTTGAGCGCAGCGGGCGCATCATTACCTCTGCTGCACTCATCGTCTTCGTGGTCTCTGCATCGTTCATCTTCGCGGAGATCGTGTTGATCAAAGCGCTCGGCGTTGGTGTTGCGATTGCTGTGGCGCTCGACGCCACCATTGTTCGCGCCCTCTTGGTCCCCGCAACGATGCGACTCTTCGGTGATTGGAATTGGTGGTCGCCGCAGTGGATGCAGCGGCTGCTTGCCGGTCGCATCGCCAGCGAAGCGGAAGCAGAGGCGCGCAGCAGATGATGAATCAGATGATGAGAGCGCTTGCGCTGGTGATGGCCCTCTTCGCGGTGGGTGCATGCAGTGGTCCGATCGTGGCGAACCCACCGGCGGTTGCGGGCGCGCCCATCGTCAAGGCAACACCGCCGCCGCCGCGGGACGATCCGCAACCGGTGCAGTTTCCACGCGACGACGCGCCGCACGATCGACTGACCGAGTGGTGGTACGTCACGGGACACCTGACCACGCTGGATGGTTCGCGTGCGTTCGGTTACGAAGCAGTTGTCTTCCGCGCGATACGCGGCGACTTCCCGGTGACGTGGGCATCGCACATGGCGCTGACCGAGAAGCCACGCAACGGACGCGAAGGTTCGTTCACCTACTACGAGCGCGCCGAGATTGGTCCGCAGGTGGACATCAGCGCGATGATCGACGCGCCGATCGCTGCTGCGTTCGCCATCACCGGTGCAGATCCGTTGAGTCCAGCCACCTTCGAAAACGAGCCGTGGAGCATGGTCGTCGGGCTCGATGGCTCGATGCAGATCGGTGCGGAGTGGTTCGATCTGCAGCTCGCCGCTCCTGAGACGCCGGTGCTGCATGACAACGATGGCTGGGTGGACTTCGACGTTGCCGGCGGTTCCTACTACTACTCGCGCACGCGCATGCCAACCGGTGGAACGCTCACCGTAGACGGCGAAGTGCTCGCCGTGCAGGGGACCTCCTGGTTCGATCATCAGTGGGGCGACTTCATCGCGGTGGGTGGCGGCGGTTGGGACTGGTTCGCACTGACGCTAGATGACGGAAGTGCGCGCGGGCTAGAGGTGACCCTCTCCTTTGTGCGCGCCGCAGACGGTAGCTACCCGCTCATCTACGGCACGTGGATCAACGGGGACGGCGACTACGATCGGATCGACGGGAGCGAGATCCAACTGACGCCCACCGGCGAGTGGACGAGCCCACACACAGGGGCGACCTGGCCCTCTGGTTGGAGGCTGAAGATCCCCACGCGTGGCCTACAGGTCACGATCACTCCAGATGTGAAGGACCAAGAGCTCGACACGCGAGCGACGACTGGAGTCATCTATTGGGAGGGGTCCAACGTGGTGCGCGGTAGCCTGAACGGCCGTCCGGTCCGAGGCGATGCCTACGTGGAACTCACCGGATACGCCTCCCTGCGCTGACCCCGCTAGAATCACCCGCATGACCAGAGACCGTGGACCCCGTACCTTCGTGCTGATCTGCACGATCGCGATCGCCGCGGTGATCGCCTACCCACTCATCTTCGGTCGTGATGGCTTCTTGAAGACGTTCCCAAAGATGCTCTCCGCGACGCCTGCGCCGAGCGCGTCAGAGTCGCCGAGCGTCTCACCAAGCCCGTAGCGCAGTTACTGCGCGCGGCATGTTGCGCTGAGCTGACCCGATGAGCCACATCTTCATCTCGCCCCACCCAGACGACGCGGCACTCTCGTGCGGCGGCCTGATCGCACACCTTCGCGAGCTCGGTCAGAACGTGATCATCATCAGCGTCTTCTCCGGACACGGAGATCTCACGCGCATGTCGCCGTACCAGCGCCAGGCGCTCGGTTTCGGCGGGAAGGCGATCTGGCCGGCGACAGAGTCATTCGATCGCGGCTCCGTGGCCGCGGACATGGATGTCCCGGGTGAAACGGAACGCGAACTTGCACCGTGGCAGGCGGAGCGCAGTCGACTCGCCGCCACGCAGCAGGAGGCAGACGCGAGCGCAAAAGAATTCTGGCAGCGCGCATCCTGGTATCGCAAGGCGGATATCAGCGGTGGCGGCGGACTCCCGCACGCAAAAGATGTCGACGCGGTCGGCGGACAGGGGACGACAACCCCTGGCGCGATTGCGGTGGCAGCTGCAGCGGGCGATGCGATGGCACAACGCAAGATGGAAGATGAACGCTACGCACTCTTCAGTGAGGCCGCAGTGATCTTCCTCGACTTGCCAGACGCAGTCTTCCGCGGCTACGAAGGGGATGAGCAGTTGCTTGGTCGCGTTCGCGACGGCGACGTGGCACCTGTTGCGCTGCTCGAAAAGGAGGTCGCGCGCCTCGAGCCGCAGCAGGTCTACTTCCCGCTCGGCATTGGATCACATGTTGATCATCAGCTCGCACGCAAGGTTGGCGCCGCACTGCTGGCCGAACCGCGCAAGTGGGAGATGCCAGGCCCTGATTGGGCGAGCAGGATCTCGTTCTATGAAGACTTCCCGTACGCGTGGTGGAGCGAGTTCGACGCTCGTGCGGGGCTCCCTGCGGAGTACTCCGCCGAGCTCCCCGCCGACGTTGCACTGACGCCTGAGATCGTGGACACGAGTGCGGTCATCGAGACAAAGATCAAGGGGATCTCACTCTACGAATCGCAGACGCCGCACCTCTTTGGCTCAGTGGAGAAGATGGCGGACGCGGTGCGTGGACATGGCGCGCGCGTGGCGCTTGATGCTGGTAGACCCGGTTCTGCCGAACGCTACTGGAGCGCTGTCCGCCGCTAAGGCCGAAGGCCACTACGCGCGCACACCGTTCCGATCAGGGACGAGTGCAGGATCACCACCTACGGCGAGCGCATAGATCGCCTCGATGTCTCGCATCATGTAGTCGATGCAGAACTCTTCGTGCACCATCTCGTGTCCTGCTGCGGCGAACTTCGCTGCACGGTCAGGGTGCGTGAAGAGCGAGATGATCGCCGCTGCCAACGCAGAAGGATCGTGCGATGGAACCAGGATCCCGTTCTCGCCATCGCTGATCATCTCTGGGATTCCGCCTACGTTGCTCGCCACCACCGCTCGCTCTGCGGCGAGTGCCTCGAGGATCGCGATCCCTTGGGCTTCGCGATAACTCGGCATGGTCACCACATCTGCCGCCGCCAAGACGGCAGGGATGTCATCGCGACGGCCCAAGAACGAAACGCTGTCACAGCAGAGATCGCTGCGTAGGTGTGCAGCGGCGAGCCCCTCGAGCCGGTCTCGCTCAGAGCCCTCTCCGGCGATCAAGAGGCGCGCCTCTGGGAAGTGATGATGCACCAGCGGCCACGCTTCGATGAGCGTGGGGTGCCCCTTCTCAGGCTCGAGTCGCCCGATCGCCACCGCCACCGGCGCGTCCACGGGGATGCCGAACTCCTTGCGCACAACGTCGCGACCAGGCGCTTCGTCGAAGCGCTCGAGATCCACGCCGTTGTAGATCCTGCTGATTGAGGTGCTGTCGCGATTCTCCGCCACGATCTTGCGCACCATCGCATCGCTCACCGCGATCAGCCAGTCAATCCTCGGTGTGAGCTTCTCCAGCAATTCGCGATCTTCAGCAGAGCGGAAACGGCTCGAATGCAGGGTGGAAACCACAAGCGGGCGTTCGCCCGTGCGCGTCTCGACGATGTCTGCCGCATAGACTGCGACCACTTCGGCGCGGAACATGTGCGCATGGATCACCTGTGTCCTCAGCGCGATCATTCGCTCGGCGAGTGCCGCTGCTGCTCGATCGTTGTGTTCGTCTTCGATCACCGCAACGGGGATCTTCAGGCGTTCGAGCCGCTTGACCGTGCTCCCGTGCGAGAGTGAAACCACGGACACATCGTGGCGAGAGTGGTCCATGCGCAGCACAGTGTTGACGAGGCTCTCCTGGGCGCCACCGTTCGTCCCGGTGGCGAGGAGTTCCATCACGCGAATGCGCGAACCGTCAGGGAGTGGGCCAGCCGGCGCACGCCCAGTGCAAGGCTTCTGGTGATTCAGGCGGCTCATCCAGGGATCTTCAACTTCATCACCTGTGCGTCTACCGCGCCACATTCGTACTTGTACGCTTCATTCCCGCGCAAGAAGTCCAACTGCGCGCGACCCTCGTTGATTGCGAGCGAAAGCCCATGGACGAAGAGGAGGACGCCGGGTGAGAGTGCGCGCGCGACGGCGTCGCCCCCTGCATTCCAATACCTCAGTGCACCAGCGTCACGAAGGAAGAGCCCGACCGCAAACGTGCCGAACTCGTCGTTGCGTGCCTTGAGCATCGTGACCGTGTCCCGCGGTGCCGTATTGAAGAGTTCGCGCAGGAAGTCCTCTTCCTCCGCACCTTTGGCTGTAGCGGTAAAGAGACCTCGTTCACCCCAACGCGCGCGATGCAGACGAATGAACTCTGGAAGATCGGCGCCGATGTCTTCGCTCGCGCTGATCTGCACGCCTGCCGTTTGACCGCGGCGAATCTTGCGCCGAATCTCGTGTCGTCCTTTCTTGTCAAGGCGATCCAGATGTTCATCCAGTGCGCGGATGCCTTGAAGGTCAATGAACGGTGCCGGCTCTTCAATCGCATACGTGGCAGGGCGTGACGCAAGCGTCGCGGCACGCTGGATTGCGGCGACCATTCGAACGTGCGCGTCATCCGCAGGACGAATGCGCATCAAATTGATTGGCGCACTGAGCGCGAGGAGTGCCGTTGCAAGTGCATCGGCAACAGCATCCTGCGCCTGGCCTTGCGCGTCCGCGTGCGGCTTGAGCAGCACGGTGGCGTAATCAATGTGCAGCGTTGCACCGGAGTAGATCACGCCATCCGGTCGGCGCATCAACGGGAGGTAGCCGAGCAGCTCGCCGTCAGTGGCACTGCGCGCAGCAAGGCTCACGTCTTCCGCGCCACCCCCGTGTGCGCTCCACCAGGCCTGATGAAATGCGCGGTGCGAGAAGGCGCTAGCGCTCACGTTTCTCTTCAGGAGTGCAGACCACTCTTCTTCGCTCACCCCAGCCAGCGGGGTCGCGGAGACGGCGATGGAGCCTACTGGGGTCGTCATCTCCGTATCGTACGCGCTCCGTACGCTTGAGCGTGGAGGATCGCTGCATGCGCACGTTTTCGCTGCAACTCCAACTCCTCGTGCGCTCGATGGCCGCACCGTTTGTTGAACTTCTCGCTCCGCCCCGTTGTGGGATCTGCGAGTTCGAGGGGGCACTGCTCTGCGCGGAATGCCGCACTGCGTGGGTCACGGGTCGCGCGGTGGCCCTGCCACCAGGGAACCTCTCCGCCGCGGCGGCGCTCGGCCCCTACGAAGGCGGACTCGGTGTGGCGATTCGCACCATGAAATACGGAGGTGTACAGGGGCTTGCACGCGAATTGGGCGAGGCGCTCGTACCCGCAATCAAACAGGTATCGACACGCGCAGCGTTTCAAGTCACGCTCGTGCCTATCCCTACGGACCGAGCGCGCGCGCATGAGCGCGGCTTTGACCATGCGGCGCTGCTCGCGACCGCAGCAGGAGCCGCTGCGCGCCTCCCCGTTCAGATGCTCCTCACGCGCGTCCGCAGCACCGAACCCCTCCATGGCGCCACTCGCTCCGCGCGAGCATTGATCATGCAGGGGGCCATGTCGTGCAGGGAGGACGTGGATCCGCCGAGCGCCGTAGTGCTGATCGATGACATCCAGACGAGCGGCGCAACTGCCCGCGAGGCGGCGCGCGCGCTCCGAGCGGCGGGCGTGCGCTGGATTGCCGTGGTGAGCGTGGCCTACGAGCGCTGAGGTGCCGCGGATCAACTTGCTATCATTGCCGCATGCAGAAGAAGATTCTTGGAGCGCTCGCAGCCGCGCTCTTTGTTGCCGCATGTTCGGGGACAGACAAGGACGGCGTGCCCATTGCAGCTCCTGTCGATGGATTTGGCGAGAACGTCGGCGCGGTCTCTTGTGACTTCGGCGGTCATGATGCTGCGTATCACATCCACTCGCAGCTCACGATCAAGCTGCCTGATGGCACCACTGCAGAAGTTCCACCGAACATTGGCATCAACGAAGACTGCATGTACTGGCTGCACACACATGAAACAGACGGCCTGCTCCACGTGGAGGCCCCAGACGAGACATTCGCAACGCTCGCCGACTTCCTTGAGATCTGGCGACGAAGCACGAACCCAACGATTCCGAATGCGGTGAACGCCGGCCTCGCCGAGATTCGCGTCATGGGCGAATTGGTAGAGAGCGCCTCGTCCGTTGAGTTGAAGGATGGACTCGGGATCGAGATCACCGTCACCGCCTTCCCGGAGTAGCTCCTCCACCCGTTCGTTCAATCGGATCTTCGCGCGTCAACACCCTACGCCCGAGTGCGCGCGACATTGTGGGAGGATGCGCGCATGGCATCCACGAGTAAGAAGAGCTCCGCACCACCCGCAGCGGCAGGACGACTCGATCGCATGCTTGGCGTGCATCTTGCGGTTGGGCCTGGCTTGGTCAAAGCGGCCGACCGAGCTGCCGCTGTTGGCGCCATGGGGCTGCAGATCTTTACGGGGAACCCAACCGGGTGGGCACGCCGCGCGGAGCTGCCGAAGGAGCTTCCTGAGTTTCGCGCGAGGATCAAGGAACACGGCTTTGGACCAGTCGCGGTGCACGCTGCGTACCTCGCCAACCTCGCAGGCCCTCGACCCGAAGTTCGAGAAAAGAGCATTGCGATGCTGCAGCACGAACTTCGTGTTGCGCCTGCATACGGCGCATCGTTCGTCAACGTACACATCGGTTCACATCTCGGCACAGGGATTGAGGCGGGTGTGACGCGCGTTGCCGAGGCGGTTGATCAGATCCTTGACGGCGTGCCAGCGACGGCGAGTGATGCGCTTCTCGTGCTCGAGAACTCAGCGGGTGGAGGGAACGGTATCGGCGAAAGCATCGATGAGTTGATTGCCATCCACGATGCAATGGGGAAGCGCCGAATTGAAATGTCGCGAGTGGGCTACTGCCTAGACTCAGCGCATCTCTGGGGCGCCGGTGTTGAGATGTCTGATCTTGATGAACTTGATCGCGTCATTGACGAGTTCGACAGAAAGATTGGCCTCGAGAAACTCGTGATGATCCACTACAACGACAGCAAGGCAGCCCACGGTTCAAAGTTGGATCGACACCAACACATTGGCGGGGGCGAAGTTGGTGCACGCGGGCTCGCCGCGCTGATCAGTCATCCGAAACTCGCCCATGCCGCGTATTACCTGGAGACACCGGGGATGGAAGAGGGTTGGGACAAGCTCAACGTTGAACGCACGATCCAGCTTGCGCAGGGGAACCTGAAGCTGAAGCCGCTCCCGGCGGAGGCTCCAGGCGTGCCGAAGGTCGCCAAGAAAGCTGCGAAGCCTGTGGCGGCTGTCAAGAAGGCGGCGAAGACGCCGAAGCCTGCTGCGAAGAAGGGTGCCGCAAAGAGGAGTGCTGCCAAGCGGAGTGTGAAGCGGCGCTAGCGGAGGCTTCCGGCGCCGCGCCGGAACGGAGACACGGCGAAGAGAACGGCTCCTCCAGCCATCAGCGAGCCAACATCTGTGATGCGATCGAGCAGCATGAGGGCGATCGCCGACTCAGGGGTCATGCCGAAGATCCCAACCAAGATGCCAACGCCACCCGCCTCAACAATGCCCAGCCCAGCCGGAGTGAACGGGATGGTACTCAACACCGCTGAGGCGAGTGCGGTGAAGAGCACCGCGGAAGGGCCGATCGCACCGACTGCTGGTTCAACCTGAAAGAGACCGAGTGCGGCAGCGACCGCGCCGAGTCGCAGTGCTTGGAGCGCCCAGATCACGCACGTGTGCGGTGCAACGCGCACGATCCCGCCGCGCGTGCTCCCCTCTTTCAACGCGGCAAAGGCGCGCTCCAGTAGCTCGGCGGCCTGCCTGGGGAGTGGCAACCGCTTGCTCAGCCTGCTGGCTGGACCGCGCGCGGCAAGGAGCACCAGGATCCCCGCAAGTGCGAGGGCGAGGGCAAACAACATGAGCACCAGCGCCGCGGCGGGAAGCTCTCCGCCGAATGCAACGGCGCCAGAGAGTGCACCTAGGAGCGCGACTGCGATCAGGTCGAGTGCGCGCTCCAACACCACGGTGCCGACTCCGCGGCCAAACGAAGGACCGCCATTGCGCTTCAGAAGCCACGCGCGGTAGAAGTCTCCGATCTTTGCGGGCAGGACGACGTTGACCCAGAACGAGAGTGCAAGGATCTCGATTGCGGCACGACGAGAGATCACAAGGTTCACGACGCTGAGAAGTTCGCGCCATCGCAGTCCACGAAGTAGGAGGGTGGCGAGTGTAGCGGCGAGCGCTCCCACGAGTGCGAGGGCATTCGCCGAGCCGATCAATGCTGCAACTTGATCAAGGTTGAACGCGCTGGCGGCGCGCCAGAGTCCTACCAGTAGGATCACGGTGAAGACTAATCCCGCGATCGTAGACGGACGACGTATCCGCTCGGAAATGCTGAACGAGGTCCTTGCCTCGCTCATTTCGTTTCACCAATCATTCCTGCTCGCCGTAGGTGAAGCCCGGCTTGATGCGTCTGTTCCCACGCGTCGCATTGATCACCTTCGCAAACGGCATCACCAGCCGCGCGAGCAGGGAACCGCGACCGGTGATGAGTTCATGTGGCGCAGCGAGTGCGGCGCGCATCAGTGCTGGCGTTGATGGATCGCCATCAAGGATCGTTGCAGCGTTTCCAATCTCCATGATGCTGTGCGCGTCTGACGATGCAACGCTGGGGATCCCGTGCGTTGCCGCAAGCGTGGCGGCGCGCGCATTGCCTCCAGGCGTCAACAGTCGCGCGTTCCACCCTTCAATCCAGTCAACGAGCGTGATGAGTTCCGATTGTTCTTCCTTGAGAAGCAGCGAGCCGCGTGTGCCATCAAACGGGTGCGGAATTCCAACGAGGCCGCCCTGCTCACGGATCGCTGCAGCGGCCTCCGCTGGTGGGAGCCCAGCCTTGATGGGGCGCTCAATGAAGAGCGCGATCAAGTCGCCGTCACGCGTGCGCACTTCGGAGCCAACAAGGACGGTGATGCCGGGGATCTGCGCATCGCGCGCACGTTGCGCACCGTCAACGCGATCATGGTCGGTGATTGCGAGATGGGTGATTCCTCGAGCTGCAGCGGCACGCGTGAGCGCGATTGGATCGCTCAGTGAGTCAAAGCTTGAAGACGTGTGGGAGTGAAGATCAACGAATGCCTTGGGGGCACCCTCCTGCGTCCAGCCTTCGCGCTGGTGCAGCGCCACGGGTCAGGCTTGAGACGTCAGCGACTTTGCGAAGACGTCAAAGTGTTCGAGCGCCGTCCCCGTCCCCTTCGCCACGCAGCTCAGCGGATCTGGTGCCACGTGAGAGGCGACTCCAGTGACGTTGGTGATCAGGCGATCGATGTTTCGAAGCAGCGCGCCACCACCAGAGAGGACGATCCCCTTGTCGATGATGTCGGCGCTGAGCTCTGGTGGCGTCTGCTCCAGCACGCCACGGATGGCATCGGTGAGGTTTCGCAGCGGTACCTCCATCGCCTCCGTGATCTCCGTTGAGGTGATCATCACCTCACGAGGAAGTCCGGCGATCATGTCTCGGCCCTTGACACTCATGACCAACTCCTCTTCGAGGGGGAGGGCGCTTCCGATCTCAACCTTCACCTGCTCCGCGGTGCGGTCGCCGATCATCAAGTTGTACTTGCGGCGGATGTAGAGGGCGATCGCCTCGTCAAACCGGTTCCCCCCGACGCGGTGACTCTTCGCGACGACGATGTCTGACATCGAAAGCACCGCAATCTCTGCCGTGCCACCGCCGATGTTCACGATCATGTTTCCTGATGGACCGCTGATTGGCAGCTGGGCGCCGATCGCTGCCGCCATTGGCTCTTCGATCAGGTACGCCTTGCCAGCCCCCGCCTGTCGCGCGGCATCCAGCACATAGCGCTTCTCCACGGAAGTGGAGCCAGCGGGAACGCTCACGAGGACGTCCGGGCGACCGAAGGAGATCTTCCCCGCCGTCCCCTTCTTGATGAAATAGCGCAACATGGCTTCGGTCACCACATAGTCTGCGATCACACCGTCGCGAAGAGGACGGATGGCGGAAATTGACCCTGGCGTTCGACCCACCATCTCCTTCGCCTCCGTACCGACCGCAACGATCCGATCTTCTGCATCAATGGCCACGACGCTCGGCTCACGCACGGTGATCCCTTGACCCTGTACGAACACCAGCACGTTGGCGGTACCGAGATCGATTCCAATCTTCATGATGGGCTCTTCTCCTCTTCGCTGACGTGCGTCAACTCCGCGCCGAGGCCACGGAACTTCTCCTCAATGGTGGCATAGCCGCGGCGGACGTGGTGCGCGCCATGGATCCTGCTCTCACCAGGGGCGGCCAGCGCCGCAAGCATGAGGGTGGCCCCCGCGCGTAGATCCGGGATATCTGCCTCTGCCGCAGTGAACGCGGTTGGACCGCTGATCCGCGCGTGCCGCGGGTCGAGGATCTCCACCTGCGCGCCGAAATTGCGCAAGCCCACAAGCCATTCAAGTCGATCTTCAAAGATCGTCTCATGGATGTTACTGACCCCCGCGGCGCGCGTCAGAGTCAGCCCCGCCGAGGGTTGGAGGTCTGTTGCCAGACCTGGGTATGGCGCCGTAGTGATGTCTACCGCCTTGTATGAACCTTCACCGTGTGGCTTACCGCTGACTTGAAGCGTGTTGCCCATCACGCTGTGCTCAACGCCCATTCGCTCCAACACCTCCAGGAACGCACCAAGGTGCGCCGGTTCAATATCCGTGATCTCAATACTGCCGCCAATCACCGCAGCGGCGGTAGCAAATGTTCCTGCCTCAATGCGATCTGGCATGACGCGATACGTCGCACCGTGCAGCGTGTCGACGCCTTGGATTTCAATGGTGTCTGGCGCGGTGCGTTGAATTTTGGCGCCCATTGCATTCAAGAGTGCAATGAGATCGTCCACCTCTGGCTCCCGCGCCGCAGGGCGAATACGCGTCGTTCCCTTTGCGAGTACGGCGGCGAGCATGGCGTTCTCTGTACCCATGACCGTCACATGTGGAAAGTTGATCTCCGCACCGCGTAGTCGCCCGTTGCTCTTTGCAAAGTAGTATCCGTCGCGATAATCAATCTCCGCACCAAGTGCGCGCATGGCATCCACATGCAGGTTGACGGGGCGCCGCCCGATTCGATCACCACCAGGGTTACTGATGATGACTCGGCCAAAACGCGAAAGTAGCGGGCCAAGCAACATAAAGCTTGCGCGCATCTTTGCCGCAGCTTCAAGTGGAACAAACAGCCACTCCACTTCGCCTGCCGTTAGATCCATGGTGCCGTCTGCTTCACGTTCTACCGCAACACCAAGGTCGCGGAGTGTGTCGCGCAGCACTTCGATGTCGAGGATCTCCGGAACGTTCTCAAGTCGAAGCGTCTCGCCGGTGAGCACTGAAGCCGCCATCATCTTGAGTGCCGCGTTCTTTGCGCCAGAGACGCGAACGCTGCCACGCAGCGGACGACCACCAGTGATGTGGAACGCCTCTTTGGCGAGCACCGTGGGTCGGTACTCCCAGGAGAACGGTTTCGACTCAGGTGGCTTGCTCATGCGTGGATTCTCGCCCCTCTCCCTCGCCGCGTCCAACCGAGCAGACGCTCAACTCGCGCGGGGTTCTATCTAGTGACTGGGTGATCAGCCGCGACGGCGGCGGCGCTCGGCAAGGTTCAGTTGGAGCAAGGCTCTCGCCATGGCCGCACGTGCACTGGCAACCGCGCCAGGGTCGGCGTGGTCAACCTGCGCGAGTGCCTGCTCGGCGACCGCCTTCGCCTTCTCGATGGCTGCCACATCGAGCTCGGCGGCTAGGTCCGCAGACTCGGCGAGCACCAATACCCGATCTGGTCGCACCTGCACAAAGCCGCCGATAATCGCCACCGACTCAACGCTGCCATCCTTGGTGGTGATACGCCCCTCGCCAAGGCCGAGAACCGTGACATACGGCTCGTGCTTTGGCAGGATCCCAACCTCACCATCAACGGTGGGGAGCACGAGCGCCGTCGCCTCACCACTCCAGGTGAGTCGCTCCGGCGTCACGATCTCCAGCGCAAACGGCATTCGCTACATCCTTGCTTCTGCAGCGCGGGCTGCTACTTGGCCATCGCGGCGGCGTTCGCGCGCACGTCATCCAACGTGCCGGCGAGGAAGAACGCCTGCTCTGGCAGTGCGTCGGCCTTCCCCTCCAGGATTTCGCGGAACGATGCCACCGTGTCGGCAATCTTGACGAATTTTCCAGGACGGCCCGTGAAGACTTCGGCAACGAAGAACGGCTGGCTCATGAATCGCTGCAGACGTCGCGCGCGCGCCACAAGCTGCTTGTCTTCCGGTGACAGTTCGTCCATGCCGAGAATTGCAATGATGTCTTGCAGGTCACGGTAGCGTTGCAGCACGCGCTGCACCTCTCGCGCCGTTTCATAGTGGCCTGCACCAACTACGTTTGGATCGAGCACGCGTGACGTTGACGTCAGCGGGTCAACCGCCGGATAGATTCCCAACTCCGTGATGCTTCGCTCAAGGCGAATCGTGGAGTCAAGGTGTCCGAAGGTTGTTGCAGGTGCCGGATCGGTGTAGTCGTCTGCTGGAACGTAGACGGCCTGCAGCGACGTGATCGAACCCTTCTTGGTGGAGGTGATGCGCTCTTGAAGCGCCGCCATCTCCGTTGCCAAGTTCGGCTGATATCCCACGGCGCTCGGCATGCGGCCGAGCAACGCGGACACCTCTGACCCCGCTTGCGTGAAGCGGAAGATGTTGTCGATGAAGAGGAGCACGTCACGACCCTCTTCGTCGCGGAAGTACTCTGCCATCGTCAAGCCAGAGAGGGCCACGCGCAGACGTGCTCCGGGTGGCTCGTTCATCTGCCCGAACACCATCACAGTCTTGTCAATAACGCCTGAATCACGCATTTCGCCGATCAGGTCGTTCCCTTCGCGGGAACGCTCACCAACGCCGGCGAACACGGAGTAGCCGGAGTGCTCTTGCGCAACGTTGCGGATGAGTTCTTGGATGACGACCGTCTTGCCGACTCCAGCGCCGCCGAAGATGCCAATCTTTCCGCCCTTCTTGAATGGGCAGACAAGGTCAATAACTTTGATGCCGGTTTCAAACAGCTCTGTCTCCGTGGTCAGATCTTCAAATGGTGGAGCGGCGCGGTGAATTGGAAGCGCAACCTCAGACTTCACGTTGCCCGCCTGGTCAATTGCCTCACCGAGCACATTGAATACGCGACCAAGTGTTCCGGCGCCAACAGGAACTGAGATTGGTGCGCCAAGGTCGGTTGCCTTTGCGCCGCGCGCAAGTCCGTCTGTAGTTGTCATGGCAACGGAGCGGACTCGGTTGTTGCCGAGGTGCTGTTGAACCTCAACAACGAGAGATCCGTCTGCGCGGTCAACGCGGACCGCGTTGTAGATCGCAGGCAGCTCTCGCGCAGCGAACTCAATGTCAACCACTGGTCCAGTGACCTGAACAACCGTGCCTACGGCTCCTGCGCTCTTGGTTCCTGCGTTCGCCATGACTCCTCCTACGCTCTCAGCCTCAGTGCGCGCTTGCGCCCGAAGCAATTTCGATCATCTCTCGTGTGATGTTCGCCTGTCGCACCTTGTTATACGTAAGTGTGAGATCACTAATGAGATCGCCGGCGCTCTCCGTTGCGTTCTTCATTGCCACCATGCGGCTCGACTGCTCGCAGGCCGTGGTCTCAAGCACCGCTTGGAAGATGCGCGTGGCGACATAGCGGGGAAGCAGCGCCTCCAAGACGGTGGCTGGGTCCGGCTCAAAGAGGAACTGGTTCCCTGGGATGCCCGCCGTGTCTGCGGTCGGCTGGATCGGGAGGAGCTGTACGCCCTCAGGGCGCTGCACGAGGGTTGAGACGAAGGTTGGGTGAATCAACGTGACACTGGTCGCGCGTCCGCCGAGGAAGTCATCGGTGACGAGTCGCACGAGGGGAGTGACGTCAGCGAAGGTGGGCTTGTCGCCATAGCCCGGGAAGGCGGCCGCGATCTCGTATCCGCCGCGTGCCAGTGCATCGCGACCCTTCTTACCGATCGTGACGATGCGAGTCCCTGGCCCTGCGCTCTCAAGCTCCTTCAGGGCGAACCTGATCAGGTTTGAGTTAAGCGCGCCGGCGAGGCCACGGTCGGTGGTGAAGAGCACGATCAGCTTCGCTTCGCCGCTGATCGGCTTGCGAAGTAGGGCGTGCCCCTCTTCGCCAAGCACGGAGGCGAGGTCCGCAATCACCTCGTCAATGGAGTGGCCGTACGGCCGAGCCGCGAGCGTTGACTCCTGCGCTCGCTTCAGCTTTGAGGCAGCAACGAACTGCATGGCGCGGGTGATCTGGCGAATGTTCTTCACCGCACCAATGCGACGTCGAATCTCGCGCTGACTTGCCATTAGGCGAGGAAGCTCTTCCTGAACGCGTCAACGGCGTCGTCGAGACCCTTTGCAGCGTTGTCGGTCAGCGCCTGCTCCTTGGCAAGTTCGGCGAGCACCTGCGGGCGCTCTCGGTCAAGGAACGTGTAGAAGCCGCTCTCGAACTCGCTCACGCGCGGCGTGGGGATGTCATCAAGCTTCCCCTTTGACGCCACGTAGAGGATTGCGACCTGCTTCTCCACGGCAACGGGTGCGTACTGCGGCTGTCGTGTGATGGCGGAGAGCTTCTCGCCACGCGTCAACTGATCGCGCGTCGACTTGTCCAGGTCGCCTGAGAATTGCGCAAACGCCGCGAGTTCTCGGTACTGCGCAAGGTCGAGCTTGAGAGGTCCTGCGACCTTCTTCATTGCCTTTGTCTGCGCGGCAGAACCTACACGCGAGACAGAGATACCAACGTTCACCGCGGGTCGCTGACCTGCGTTGAAGAGGTCGGTCTCAAGGAAGATCTGTCCGTCCGTAATGGAGATGACGTTCGTTGGGATGTACGCCGAAACGTCTCCCGCCTGCGTCTCAATGATTGGAAGCGCCGTAATCGAACCGCCACCTAGATCATCGGAGAGTCGCGCCGCTCGCTCTAGGAGTCGGCTGTGCAGGTAGAAGACGTCGCCTGGATACGCTTCGCGTCCAGGTGGTCGGCGCAGCAACAGTGCCATCTCTCGATACGCAACGGCGTGCTTTGAGAGGTCGTCGTAGACGCAGAGTGCGTCGCGCACCTCTTTGCCGTCAACGGTGACGCCCGCCTCCATGATCTCTTCTGCAATTGCACAGCCAGCGAATGGTGCAAGGTACTGCAGTGGGGCTGGGTCTTCAGCGCCCGCAACAACAACCACGGTGTGGCCCATTGCGCCCTGCTTCTCCAACATCGCAACAACGGTGCGCACGGTTGAGAGCTTTTGACCGATCGCGACATAGATGCAGATGAGGCCCTTCCCCTTCTGATTGATGATCGTGTCGATTGCAACGGCGGTCTTCCCTGTCTGGCGGTCACCGATGATCAACTCACGCTGACCACGACCGATTGGAATCAGTGCGTCTACCGCCTTGATGCCGGTCTGCACCGGCGTCGTCACCGACTTGCGGTTGATCACGCCTGGCGCAATGCGCTCGACGGGGCGACTCTTCTTTGCGTTGATTGGTCCCTTGCCGTCCAGCGGTCGACCGAGTGGGTCAACAACACGACCGATCAGCTCTGCTCCAACTGGCACCTCAACGACTCGGCCGGTTGTCTTGACGGTGTCGCCCTCTTTGATGCTCTTGGCGTCGCCAAGGAGCACGGCACCGACCGTCTCTTCGCCAAGGTTGAGTGCCATCCCTGCAACGCCGTCAGGGAACTCAAGAAGTTCAGACGAGAGTGCGCCGGAGAGTCCGTAGACCTGCGCAATGCCGTCGCCAACCTCGACCACCGTGCCGACCGTGCGCGACTCGGCGCCACCGTCAAACCCTGCGATCTGCGACTTCAGAATGCTGATGATCTCGTCTGACTTGATTGCCATCTCTCTGCTCCTCGCTGCTCTACGCGCTGCGCCGGTTCAGCCGGCTGCCGAAAGGATGCGCTCGCGCATGCGCGCGAGTTTTCCTTTGACGCTTCCATCAATAAGGAGGTCGCCCACGCGAAGCGTGACGCCACCAACAAGGCTTGGATCAATGTCGTAGGCGACGCGCACGCTGCCACCAGCAATCTTGCTCGCCTGCGCCTCAATCTTGCTTCGCTCCTCTGCGCCGATCTCCGAAGGGGTGCTCACGCGTGCAGTGGAGATGCCGTTTTGCGCATCAAGGGCCTCGTGCGTTGCCTCGGCGATCGCAGGGAGCTTCCCGAGCTGCCGTCGCGAAGCAAGGTTAGACATCAGCGTGCGAAGTGAAGGGCTCACCTCACCGCCGGCCGCTGTCGTAAGCGCAGCGACGCGCGCGGCCGCTGGGGTGCGCGGATCGTCAAGGAGAGCCCGTGCACCAGGAGTGTTCACCACCGCTGCGAGACGATCGAGTTCCGCCAGGAGGGCGTCTGCCGCCGCACCACCGCCCGCAAGCGCGAGAAGCGCCGATGCGTATCTACGAGCAGAGCCTAGGGGTCGATCCACGTTCAGTTCCCCTTCCCGCGCTGTTCATCCAAGAATTCACCCACGAGTGCACGCTGACGCTCGCCGTCCATGGATGCGCCAACCACCTTTGTTGCAGCACTGATTGCCAGCTCTGCAACTTCGCTGCGAATGGAGGCGAGTGCACTGATGCGCGCTGCCTCAATCTCTGCAGTTGCGTCTGCGCGCATCCGCTCAAGTTCCACCTTGAGCGCTGCCGCCTGCTGTTCACGAATCTGTGCCGCCGCCTTCTCCGCGTTGGCGCGAATCTCGTTTGATTCGCGGCGTGCGTCTGCGAGAGATGCATCTGCCGCTTCAATCGCACGACCCTTTGCAAGCGCAGCGTCTGCTGCGTCACGAAGTCCGCGCTCGATGCGTTCGCGTCGCTCGTCCAGCATCTTGGTGATGGGACCAAGCGCCGCCGCGCGCAGCACAACAATGAAGAAGCCGAAGTTTGCAGCAGAGATCAGGATCCAGAAGAGATTGAAGCTCAACCCCGCACCCTCGGCCTCGCCAGCGGCGGCCTCGGCGAATGGGAAGGCTCCGAGCAGGCCCTGAATCAGCTCAATCATCTGCACTCCAACAACGTGCACGCTTGTTGGCTAAAGGACGAGCGAAAGGATGCCGAGCACGATCGCAAGAACGCCGAGGCCTTCTGCGAACGCCGCGCCGATAATGAAGACGCCGCGGACAGCGCCTGCCGCCTCAGGGTTTCGACCGATTGCAGTCGCCGCTGCCGCGGCAGCTAGTCCCACTCCAATTGCTGGCCCGATGACTGCTAGTGCTGCGATACCGCCTGGTAGATTGTCCATCGTTTCGTACCTCCTGCTAATGACGCCGTTAGGCTTCTGCCGCCCGCGCGCCTTGCTGACCTCAGCTACGGCTAGTGTGCCGCAACTCGCGATTCTGCTCCCGCCGCGGAGCTCTCACCTGCCCCTGCAGGCTCGTGATGCTCATCGTGCCCCTCGTCGTGGTGCCCCTCCATGGCGAGCATGGTGAAGACCAGGACGAGCACGCTGAAGATGAGGCCTTGCATGAGCCCAACGAAGAGCTCAAGGCCGTAGAGCGCAAGCGGGATGAACGCAAGGGTGATGGTGGTCATCACCGCAAGTGCGAGTTCGCCGCCGTAGATGTTGCCGAAGAGTCGCATCGCGAGCGTCACTGGCTTGACGATCTCCAAGAAGAACTCAAGGACGCCGACGAAGAGCCCGATCGGTCCACCCTTCAGCGTGAAGAACTTGCCGAGATAGCCGCCGAATCCGAGCGCACGAAAGCCCTGATAGTGGAAGTAGACAAATGCAACCAGCGCAAGCCCAACCGTGACGTTGATATCACTCGTTGGCGCGCGGAACTCGTGCACTCGTCCAACACCAGGGATCAGCCCAGACCAGTTTGATACAGTAATGAATAAGAAGCAGGCAAGGAAAAAAGTGATGAATCGTTTTGCGCCAGGGCCGCCGATTCCCATTGCGAAGTTCGTCAACCCTTCAATGGCGAATTCGATCGCGTTCTGTATGCCGCTGGGCACCTCTTTGAGTCGGCGTGCAAGCAGTGTGAACGACAGGATGATCACCGCCATCACGATCCAGCTCATGATGATCGAGCCGGTGATGCTCGGATAGAAATCAAAGAGAGAGGCGGCGTGAGTCGGATCGCCTCCAAGGTCAATGACGATGTGAGGCACAATTGGTTCAAGAGCGCGCTTGATCACGTCGCCCGGGAAGCCGTTGAGGCCCACGCCGCCAAGGGTTGCAATGGCAAACACGTCGAGGGCGAGGACACCAAGCGCTGCGAGAAGCAGGGTGCGCCGTGTTGTGGACTTGCGGGGAGCCGCAACGCTCACTTCTCGCTCCTTCCAGACTTCTCGTTGACTCGTGCCTCAAGTGCGCGCTCTCGTCGCCGGCGTTCGCCCTCGTCGATCATGTTCAGCGCTCGGCGTACGGTGCGTGCCGCTCCGATCGAGCCGACCGCGAAACCCCCGAGGAATCCGACCACCAAGAGGATCGGTCCACTCCCAAGGAGTCCATCCAGCCAGTTTCCGAGGAGCGCCCCGCCGAGATTCGCCACGAGGAGCATTGCGCCGATCTGCGAGAAGAGCACGAGGTAGGCGCTCTTCCCTACGAAGGCGGCCTCCGCGGGCGGCTCGATGGGGGTCCGCGGCGATTCTAGCCGAGGGGTCTGACTCTCGCGCTGATCTCTGGGGGCACGCTCGGGGGGGCTCATTCAGGCGTCCGTTCGGTTGCACGGGAGAGATAGGTGATCGCAGCACCGAGCACCACAAGGAGGCCCATGAAGGCGTACAGCGTGGCGCTTCCAGTCAGCAAGAGCGCCAGGATGGAGAGCGCCAGGGTGAGCGCGTAGAGGACGAGAACGGAGCCGCGGTGCGAGAGGCCATAGGAGAGGAGGCGGCGATGAATGTGGCTCTCATCCGGCGTGTACGGGGATCGTCCGGCGGCGATCCGCCCAACGATGACAAAGAGTGCGTCAATGATAGGCACGCCGAGAATGAGAAGTGCCGCAGCCACCTTGGCGGTGCCGAGGAGGGCGAGGACGGCGAGCGCGTACGCCACCGCGAGAATGCCGCTCGTCCCCATATAGATGGATGCTGGGTAGAAGTTGAAGCGTAAGAATCCGGCGAGTGCGCCAGCGAGCGTGAAGCTCAGCGCGGCGAGCAGCGGGCTGGTTGGAAGGGCGATGATGCCGAGCGTGACGGCGGCGGCGAGCGAGATGCCGCCCGAGAGTCCATCCAAGCCGTCGATGAAGTTCATGCTGTTCTGCATGCCGAGCGTCCAGAAGATGGTGACGCCGAGGGCGATTGCGTCAGGGAAGAGCAGATCACCCGCGCCAAATGGATTGGAGATGAAGGCGATGCGGAGTCCAAAAGTGATCGGAATCAGCGCAATGAGAAACTGCCCGAGGATCTGCCAACGTGCGCGCAGATCATAACGATCATCAATCAGTCCAACGATGCCCGCGAACAGCGTGCCGAGCAGAAGTGCAGCGGCTCCCGAACTTGTAAGTTGTGCCGCGCCACTACCGGCGCTCAGCCCGAGCGGTGCTGAGAACAGAACGAGAAGCGCGCCAATGAGCGCAAACGTCACTGCAACCGCAAGGCCGCCGGCGCGCGGTACCGGCTTGGAATTGATCCTCCGCTCACTCGGATGATCTGCAATGTTGAACTTCCGTGCGATCGCGCGCATCGCGAGAGTTCCAATTCCAGCTGTCAACGCAGCGACAATTGCTGCGGCAGCGAAGATCATGTTGTGCTGCGTGAAGATTGCGCGTCGCCTGCTTCTGCAAGCGCTGACGCGTCGGCGCCGGGGACAGGGAAGGCACGCGCCATCTTGGTCACCTCGGCCTCGATGCGTGCAAGTGCCGCAGTATCCTCGCGGCGCGCAATCGCCTCTGCGGACCAGACGGCAATCTGCTCCATTTCGGCGGGGCCCATGCCGCGCGTGGTCGCTGCGGGAGTGCCGTAGCGGACACCGCTCGTCACCATCGGCGAACGCATCTCGCCCGGAATGCTGTTCTTGTTGATCGTGATTCCCGCCGTCTCGAGCGCAGCGGTCGCCTCTTTCCCAGTGACACCGAGTGGTGTGACGTCGCAGAGGATGAGGTGGTTGTCGGTTCCACCGGTCACCACGCCGAACCCGTTCGACGCAAGTGCGGCGGCGAGCACCTGTGCATTCTCGAGCGTGCGCTTCATGTAGCTTCGGAATTCTGGTTCGAGTGCGAGGGAGAAGGCGACCGCCTTTGCACCGATGACATGCATCAATGGGCCGCCCTGGCTCCCTGGGAAGACACTCTTATCAATCGCAGCGCCGTCGGCCGCTCGCGCGAAGGCGATACCACCGCGCGGGCCTCGCAGCGTCTTGTGCGTCGTACTCGTGACAATGTCTGCGTGCGGGAAAGGTGATGGGTGTAACCCCGCCGCAATCACACCTGAGATGTGTGCCATGTCCACCATCAGTTTCGCCCCTGCAGCGTGAGCGATCTCTGCGAATCGTTTGAAGTCGAGGGTGCGTGGGTATGCGGAGGCGCCAGCGATCACCACCTTCGGCTTCGCCTCGGCAACGGCGCGCTCGACTCCCTCCCAGTCGATGAGCCCGTCGTCTTCACGGACGCCGTAGAAGTGCGGCGTGAACCACTTCCCTGAGACGTTGACGGGAGCGCCGTGCGACAGGTGGCCGCCTTGGGAGAGGCTCATGGCAACAAACGGATCGCCAGGCTTCATCAACGTATCGAAGGCGGCGATGTTCGCCGAAGCGCCAGAGTGCGGCTGCACGTTCACATGCTCGCTGCCAGGGAAGAGTTGCAGCGCGCGCGTGCGAGCGTGATCCTCCACGGAATCGATGTGCTCACAGCCAGCGTAGTAGCGCTTTCCTGGATACCCCTCGGCGTACTTGTTGGTGAGGATCGTTCCTTGCGCCTCACGAACTGCTGCATACGCGTAGTTCTCGGAGGCGATGAGCTCAATATGGTCGCGCTGGCGCACCGCTTCGCGTTGGAGGATCGCGTTCAGCGCCGGGTCAACCTCGCGCAGGGACTGGTCCGCTCGCGGATCGCGCTGCGCCTGGATCTCCTCTGGTGTGCGCCGAGAACCCATGCCCCTATTCTCCGTCCAAACCGAGAATCAGGCGCTCGATCATTCGCGCCGCGCCATTCTCTTCACTGCGTGGGGCGAGATAGCGGGCGGCACGCTGCACAGGTTCGGGTGCGCCGTGCATGGCCACGCCGTGACCTGCGGCGATAAGCATCTCGAGATCGTTGTGCTGATCGCCAATGGCCATGGTCTGGGCCAACGGAATGTTGAGTCGCGCCGCGAGCCACTTGAGCGCAGCACCCTTGTTCACGCCTGGCGCGGTGAACTCAAGGTATTCCGGGTGGCTGATGGTGATATCAAGATCGCCGCCGAACGTTTCGCGCGCCTGTTCCAACACTGTCTCTGGGTGACCCGCGGGCGCGTGCGCAACGATTTTGGAGATCTCCTTCGGTTCTTGCCGTAGGTGCTGCGCAAGATCGGCAATGGAGTGGAGGCGCTCAACCGCATTTCCAGCGAGCCACCCTTGATACGTTTCGTAGTGCGGGTCAGTTGCATCGAAGGCGTAATCATCTTGGATGACCGCGTGTCCCCAGAGGTCATTCTCTCGGCACCACTCAACGGCACGTGCCGCAAGTGTTGACGCGAATGGCACATGCCGCAGCAGCGCGCCGCTCCCAGTCTCACCAGGTGCTGGCAGCTCGCGCGCGATCGCCCCTTGCATGCCAATCAACGGCCCGTCTACGCCCGCGGTGCGTGCGTATTCAATGAAGCTTGGGATGTTGCGACCGGAGGAGATCGTGGTGATCACGCCTCGCGCGCGTGCCGCACGGATTGCGGCAGCAGTGCGTTCGGAGATCGCGCCGCCGTGGGGGAGCAGCGTGCCATCGAGGTCCATGACCAGCAACTTGATCGGTGAATCACTCATCTGTTCAACCTAGCCGCTACGGCGAATCTCCGCGACGCGTGCGCGTCCCGAGAGATCTCCGCGGATGCTGCAGCGCCAGCCAAGGCCGAGGCCGGCGACGAGTGCGCTCACCGCGTCGGCTTGACCATCGCCGAACTCCAGTGTCGCCGCGCCACCTGGACGAAGCAGTCGTGGAAGCTCGGCGATCAGACGGCGGATGCACTCAAGGCCGTCGCTCCCACCATCGAGCGCCATGCGCGGCTCAGCGGCGATCGACACTTCGGCGAGGCTCGGTGGAGCGACGGACTCGTCACGCTCTCCTGCGCGTTGGAAGCGCGCGGCGTCTCGTGCCGAATCGACTTCAGCCGTCGGCACATACGGAAGGTTGGCGACAAGGAGATCAAGGTGCGGTGGATCCCCTGGGGCACGGCCCGCAAGGAGTGGTTCCGCGAGATCGCCGTGGAGGAAGGTCACTCGTGACGCAACTCCGGAACGGAGCGCATTCGCTCGCGCAACTGCAAGCGCATCTCCCGAAAGGTCGGTGGCGGTGAAGCGCAGCGGCACGGGAGATTCGGTGACCAGTGCGAGTGCGATCGCTCCGCTCCCCGTGCCGATCTCTGCAGCGTTCAGTGGTTGAGGTGCGCGTCCCAACGCCCGCGCGGCGGCAGCGCGGTCGGTCAAAAATGCGAGCGCCGTCTCAACAAGGAGTTCGCTCTCTGGGCGCGGGTCCAACACATCTGGTGTGACAAGTAGCTCAAGGGCACGGAAGCCGCGCGTGCCAGTGAGATGACTCACTGGTCTCCCTTTCGCGCGCTCCCCCACGAGCGCCGCGAGTGCGGCGGACGCATCGCCTGCGGAGAGTGCGGCACGCGCGGCGCGTAGCGCTTCCGCGAGTTCTGGGTGGCGCTCGCTGAGTGGCTCTGGCTCTGGAAGAAGTGCGCTGCTCGGCAGCGGGAGTGGAAACCCGGCAGCGACAGCGGTGCGCAGCGTCGCTACACGCGTCCCAAGCAGTGCGGCGAGGAGAAGTTCCGCGTCGAGGCGTGGGCTCGAACTTCCAGCTACGTCAAGTGCATCCGTGGCGGTGCGGAGTAGCGCTGGGCCGTCTGCTTCGCTTTGAATGAGTCGATCGTTTTGGATGTTTCGGTCGTTCACTCGCCCGCCAGACGCTCCGCCTGCTCGGCGGCAGCGAGTGCATCATGAAAGACGGAGAGGTCACCGCTCAACACGCCGTCAACATCGAACTTGTCGAGTCCGATGCGATGATCGGTAACGCGATTCTGCGGACCGTTGTAGGTGCGAATCTTTTCGCTTCGATCACCGCTTCCAATGAGCGCCTTGCGCGCAACCGAATTCGCACTGCGCTTACGCTCCTCCTCTGCGGCCAGAAGTCTGCTGCGCAGGATTGCGAGCCCTTTCTCTTTGTTGCGCAACTGGCTGCGCTCGTCTTGCATCTCAACCACCGTGCCGCTCGGGATGTGTGTGATTCTCACCGCAGAGTCTGTGGTGTTCACCCCTTGGCCGCCGTGGCCGGAGGCGCGCTTCACGTCGATGCGAATGTCACCCTCTGGAATGACGAAGTCGACCGCCTCTGCAACTGGAAGCACGACCACTGTTGCAGTGCTTGTGTGGATGCGCCCAGAAGACTCCGTTGCAGGGACGCGCTGGATCCGATGCACGCCCGCCTCCCATTTGAATGACGCCCATGCGCCAGGACCGCTCACCTCGGCCATCGCCTCGCGAACACCGCCGAGTGCGGTCTCACTCAACGCGTCCACTTCGACCTTCCAACCACGTCGCTCGGCGTACCGTAGATAGGCACGGAAGAGTTCCCCCGCGAAGATCCCCGCCTCGTCGCCGCCCGCGCCAGGTCGAACCTCAATGAGGACATCCTTCCCGTCATTCGGATCTGGATCAAGGAGGAGTGCGGGGAGTCGCTCAATGATGTCGCGCTCTATCTCCTCCGCAGCGGATCGCTCGGCGGCGGCAAGTGCGCGCATCTCCGCGTCCGCGCCAGGGTCGAGCTCCATCGCCTTCGCCTCCGCCTGACGTTCGCGAGCATCTGTGAGGGCTGCCGCGGTCTCCGCAAGTGGTGCGGTGCGCGAGAGTTCGCGACCGATTCGTGCAAGTGCCGTGTGGTCTGCGAGCACCTCTGGCTGCGTGAGTTGCTCCTCCAACTCCGCGCGGGTGCGCAACGCGATCGCGAGTCGCGCCTCAAGTTGTGCGAGGTCAGCCATGCGGCGCCTCCTCCCTCAGGCTCCCCCACGTAGGGCGCTCGGATCCTGCGGGTGCACTTCCTCCATCCGCCTCGACCGCAACCGTGAGTGCGGCAATGGCCACGTCATGCATCTCGTCGTCCGGCTTGCGTGTGGTGATGCGTTGCACGGCGAGACCGGGGGCGGCGAACGCGCGGGCGATCGGGTTTGTGCGGTACTTCCCAAGGAGTCGCAGGATTTCATATGAGACTCCCGCAACGAGCGGGATGCCGATCACGCGGCTCACCACAGTGGCGAGCGCGTCAAGTCGACCGAGGAGCGAGAAGCTCACCAGGCTGACGAGGATCACCACAACAAGAAACTCGGTACCGCAGCGCGGATGCGCTGTTGGCCAGCGAGCGAGTTCGGCGCGCGTCAACGCGCCACCGTTCTCCAGCGCGTGGATCGCGCGATGTTCTGCCCCGTGATACCGGTATGTTCGATCAATGTCGCGACTCCGACCAGCCAGCGAGAGATAGGCGAGAAGTACACTGACCTGCAAGACGCCGTCCAGCGCGCGCTCCGCAAGCAGTGAATCAACCCCTGCAGCACCGAGCGCAAACGATGCGCCGAGCGCGGGGACGATATTGAAGAGCGCAATCACAAAGACAAAGGTGAGCAGCACCGTCGCGCCAGAGATCGCGCGGTCAGATCTGCTGCTCTTGACGCCAATGCTCGCCTGTCCAGTTGATATCTCTGCGCTACGCATCAGCCATCGGCTCCCCAATATCAGCGTCTCAACAAGGATCACCACACCGCGCGCGATCGGGAGTCGTGCCGCGAGCTGGCGCAATCGTCCGTTGGGAAGTTGCTCGCTTGTGGTGAGAATGCTCCCGTTGGGAACGCGAATCGCCACACCGATATGCATCGGCCCGCGCATCAGGATGCCGTCCACCAGCGCCTGTCCACCGTATGCAAGCGTGCGAGTTGGCGCAGTGACAGCTGCGAGTGCTAGTGCGATGAGGTGTGATGTGCGTCGAGCAACGACGCCGCAGTGGCGTCGCACGGAGATCAGCGCGAGCGCCCGAGGCGCTTCTGGAATCGCTCCACCTGCCCAGCGGTGTCGAGCACGATCTGCTTCCCTGTGAAGAACGGATGGCAACTCGAGCAGACTTCGGTCTTCATCTCGCCCGTGCGCGTCGAACCCACACTGAACTTCGTGCTGCATGCGAGGCACGTGATCTCGATCTGGTTGTACTTGGGATGAATCTCTGGCTTCATCGACAGCTCTCTAGGCGTCTGGCGTGGAGGCGACCACGTTCACGCGCTTCTTCAGGCGCGACGCGTAGTCGAACTTCACACGACCTGTGACGGTTGCGTATATGGTGTAGTCGCTGCCAAGTCCAACACCGCGGCCAGCGGCGAACTGCGTACCGCGCTGGCGCACGATGATGCCGCCTGCGTTGACGAACTCGCCGTCGCCCACTTTTACGCCAAGGCGCTGACCAGCGCTGTCGCGTCCGTTGCGGCTACTTGAACCTGCCTTCTTATGTGCCATGACGTCCTCCTCGGTCTCTTGCGACTTCTCGATTACTCAGCGTCGGCTGGCTTCTTTGGCGCTGGCTTCTTCGCCGCCGTCTTCTTCGCCGCCGTCTTCTTTGCCGCTGGCTTCTTTGGCGCCGCCTTCCTTGGTGCGACCTTCTCTGCAGGTGCTTCCACCTTCAGTGATGCGGCAAGGGCGGCATCGGCCTTGGCCTTCTCTGCGGCCGCTGCCTTTGCCGCAGCCTTCGCCTTCTCGCGCTCTGCAGTTCCGGCCTCCCAGAGCGCCTTTGCGCTGGTGCCATTCACCGCTACTTCAGTCACTTTAATCAGGTGAAGCTCTTGGCGGTGGCCTTTGGTGATGCGGCTGCGCGCCTTCGGTCGATACTTGAAGCTGATCGTCTTTACGCCACGCTCCTGACCAACCACGAGTGCGGTGACCTTTGCACCGCTGACCACTGGGGTTCCAACCTCTGTTGAGGTTGCGGTGCGCACAAGAAGGACACGATCGAAGGTGACCTCACTACCTGGGGTAGCGCCAAGCAACTCAACGTGCAGCTCGCTGCCGAGCTCCACGCGATACTGCTTCCCACCAGTTTCGATCACTGCGTACATGTTCGGTTCACCCTTCTCGTTTGCGGATTCCGTGGCGGCTACGCTGCCGTGTCGCGGGCTGACGAAGCAGTCAGGCGCGGGAGGGAGAGTCTAGGCGTACCCGCGCGCCCTCGTCAACCGCGGCACGCTCAAGACGTGCTCACGGCACGCGGGGCCAGCAGTCAAGCGCCACCCCCTTGATGCACTCGGTGGCTCTGCACGAGGCCGAGCCCAAAGGCGAGCGAGATCAGCGAGGCACCGCCGTAGCTCACAAAGGGGAGCGGGATCCCCGTGATAGGCGCCAGCCCGAGGTTCATTCCAATGTTGACCGCCGCCTGGATCAGGAAGATCGCCGCGAGCCCCCCCGCGAGGACAATGCCGAAACGGTCTTCAGCCTCCCACGCGTGCCAGATCAGCCGGAACACGATCAGGCCGAGCAGCGCAATGATCAGGAGGCCACCAAACGCGCCGAAACTTCGAACGAGCGCGGCAAAGACGAAGTCGCTCTCTTGTACTGGGAGGGGCGCAATGCTTCCAGTCCCGTCAAAGCCGATTCCAAAGAGTCCGCCGCTGGAGATCGCGTCGAGCGCCTGCGTGAGCTGGTATTTCGGCCCGGCAGGGTCTGCATTCGGATCAATGAAGGCGATCAGTCGCTCCTTCTGATAATCCGCAATCAAGAACGCCCAGGCGAACGGCACCGCGAGCACGCCGAGTGCCGCAAGCGCAGCGACCCAGCGCGTGGCCACACCGTAAAGAAGTAGCGCACCGAAAAGTGCGGCGAGGATGATCACGGCGGTTCCTGCGTCTGGTTGCACCGCGACCAAGATGAACGGTGCCGCCACAACCATCACGGCGAGGAGCGTTGCCTTTAGGTCATCTGGCCCTGAGTTGTCACGCGTCAGCACGGT
>Ga0194130_10001981_pt1 | contig 30969 bp, 25 predicted proteins | sample TA2KigsurfametaG_FD_160084 | JGI IMG/M metagenome (GOLD analysis project Ga0194130, IMG submission 160084) | Freshwater microbial communities from Lake Tanganyika, Tanzania - TA2015050 Kigoma 12 surface | ecosystem: Environmental > Aquatic > Freshwater > Lake | place: Tanzania: Lake Tanganyika...
CATATTTTTGAAAAAATTATTTTAGAAATTGCAAAAATATTACCGAAAGCTCTACTTAAAATTTTAAAATCAAATTTTATAACTCCTAGAAAAGACAATAAAGCTCTAAGAAAGGCAGTAAAATAAAATAAATTAGTACTTAGTTGATTTTTTTTTACAAATTTATAACGATTTACTATTTCTATTATTCCAAAATTAAAATTGTTTCGGTTAATTGTGTTAAAGGTAAAAAATTTAGCTTTACTTACCAATAATAATTTTTTATTTTTTGTAAATAGTGAATATGAAAAATCCAAATCTTCGAGATAACTATAAGATCCAAAACTAACATCAAACTTCTTATTTATTATAGAGTCTTTTTTATATATTGTTGCTCCTGTAAATAACCATTCAACAAAAAAATCCTCCTTTAAACTTTCTATTTTCATATGCCAGCCATTTTGAAGTACTTTTCCTGGTATATCTGAATACAAATTTAAATAACTGAAAATTTTTAATTTCTTGAATTTATTAAAAAAACTCTGATTACTAACAATAAGATTAAAACCAAAGCCACATATGTTAGTAGAATTAAAATATTTTTTTATCGACTTATCCATTTCTATAAATGAATTTTTATAAAAAGTAATGTCATCATCTATGAAAAGAATATATTTACTATTCTTTTTTACTTTTTTAATCCCTAAATTTCTTTGGTGCGCTGTTGACGGATATGTTCTATATAATTCCACTCTATAAAGAGAACAAATATTATTAATTTTTTTTCTGTAAACAACATCAGAACTATCAACAACTATTATCTGATTAATGATTAATTTATTTCTAAGAAACTTTACAAGCTTAACTAAATATTCCGGCCTATTTCTAGTTGGTATGATAACCGAAGTCACAGATGTAAACATTTGAAAAATTATTCTAATTACTTTAATTTAAATAAAAGATTTTTGGTTTTTATATTTGATGCAATTCCTTACTCCTTACCCACCAGCATATAAATAAAACAATAAATAAATAAAATCTACATTAACAAAAAAAAATCAACTTTATTATATATATATCAGAAATATTATTTTTAAATGTTCGGCTTTTACAACATTTAATATTTTAACATTAAAATTAAAAATAAATTCATTATTAAATGAAACTTTTGTTTATTTTTAAAAAGTTATTATCTATATAACACTCTCTCCATTCTTTTATTATAAAATTATTAATATTTGTTGGGACACCATAAAAATCATAATTGTTTTTTTTTATAATAATTTTTTTTCCATAATTAATCCACTTTTGATTATGTAAACTATTTAAAAAATCTTTTATCGCTAAAGAAACTTCTAATTCAGAATTTTTATGACATGTTAAATTTAAATTTTTATATCTTTCACAACCAGAATTTAGAATTGATGGTTGAATCTTATAATAATCATCAAATTTAATTATTTTATTATTCATCTTAACTTTCTGGGGTAGGACTACGGTTGTTTCATTAACTAAATTATAATTAAATGGGAGCCAATTAATAGCTAAAGTTGGAATATCACTTGGTAACATTAAATGTGTAATGCCAGAATTTGTTCCAATATGTGCATCGCAATTATTGATTAAAATAATATCATTTCTATCATTTTTTAAGGAAGAATGAGGATAATCAAATATATTGTTAAATTGATTTCCAATTTTTTTCATATGAGTATCACCGAGTAAAATATAAAAAAAATTTTTATTATAAAAATTAATTGATTGTAAAACAGTTAAAACGTCAAAATTCCTAATATTATCAAGATCAAATTCATTTTTATAAAAACCTTTTTGTCTAATATGTACCGTAATAATTTTTTTGGAAGATTTATCTATTCCAATAATTTTTTTCAAATTTTCAAATAATTCTATATCTTTAGAATTATTAATAAATTTCTTATATATATATTTTTCTTTTTGACGAAAACTCTTCCATACATACCTTAATAAAAAATTCGAATTATAGAAATTATTTTTTGAATTTAAAAACCAATATCTCATGTGATTTTTAAAAAACTTTTTATTAGAATTATTTCTATAAAGTTTATTTTTTTTAAGAATTTCTGTATATTTATTAAATAAATAAGTATTAGCTACATCTTTTTTTTTAAAATTAAATGAAACAGTTTTAACTTTAACTAATCCTAAAAGAACTGCTTTAATAAAAGCATCTAAAAAAACAAAATGGCCAATAGACTGTACCCACAACTTATCTAATACAAAATTTTCTTTTTTTGATCCTGAAATGATAAGGGATATAGTTTCTCTGGCTTCATAATATTTATTAACATCTAGTGAAAAATAATCGGAAGCAACAAATTCTACTAAAATATTTTCAATATCATATCTCAAATTCATTAGTTGGAGATTATTCAATTGACTCAAATAATATTTATTATTTATATTTCTAATAAAATCTTGTATTTTCATACTTTTTTCCTTTGAAAACAATGCATCAGATCTAATTTTAAAAAAAATTTTTTTGTTTTCAAAAAAAAGGCATAATTCATAAAATAAGATTTCAACATAAAATAGTCTTTTACGAAGTCGATTGCTAATGGATCTTTTAGAAATACTAAAATATAATTTTTTAGCTAAATAAAAATTGCCAAAACGCAATGAATTTTTAAGTAAATGATATAAAAAATAACTTGGTATAATTAAAGTAAATAAACTTAAAAAAGAAACACATCTACTGGATCTTAATTTTGCAGTGACCGAAAACATCGTTTTTTATTTTTTAAAAAAATAAATTGTTAAACAATACGAAGTAAATGAAAAAATTAAAGCTACAACTAAATTAGTTTGAGAATAAATAATAATAGGCGAAATAATTAAGATTTGACTAATAATCAACGCATATAAATATCCATATTTTTTTAATATTAAATGATGAATATGATTTCTGTCAGCATGAAATGGGTGTTTATTTTTTAATAATCTAGATACTGCTAATCTCAAAAGTTCATAACCTGGAACAGCCATTACTAAAAATATGAAATCTGCAGAAAATACCGAGTAAATATTGTAACTTTTAATAATTAAATATGAAATTAAAAATCCTAATACATGGGTGCCTGCATCCCCTAAAAAAATTTTACCTTGATAATTATAATAAAGAAAAAATAAGATAGCGCATATTAAAGGTAACGAAATATAAATGTATAAGTTATTTGTTAATAAAATTAAGAATATAAACAAGGCATACAAAGCGCTCTGCATATTTATTCCATCGAACATATTAAAAGCATTTATGAACAATAAAAAACAGAATAATGTAAAGTAAAAACCAAAATCTTTTAAATGAACTTTCTCTTTTAAGAAACTTAAATTAATAATTTTTATTACTAATGAATTATCTAATTTAAGGAAAATAAAAACTATACAAGTTAATACAAGTAACTTTTTATTAGCAGAAATATAATATTTATCATCATAAAAACCTAATAAAAAAATTGAAGTTAAAGTTAAAAAAAATACAATTAAATTTTTTATACTAGTAAAAATATTTATTTCTTGGTCATAAATAAATAAGTAAATTACTATCGTAAAAATATTCAAAAATAAAAAAAAACCACCCATTAATGGTGTTTTATTTTTATGAAATTTTCTAATTTTGTCTGGATAGTCGTATATTGAAAATAATTTAGAGAAATATTTTAATTTATAATATAAAAAAGAATTTAATATTATTAAAATTATTAATATTTTTTCCATTTACTTTTATTTATTAATTTTAAGTTTTTTTCTAACAAAGAAAAAAATACCTAAAGGTAAATATAAAATAATATTTAATTTATTATTAAAAAAATTTCCAGAAGGTAAAAAAGGAAATAAATTAATAAAAAAACTAATTAATAAAAAATAATAGCCTAGATAGTTATTATTAATATTTACTGAACCTATAGTTTTGATAATTTCTTTAATTATAAAAAATAAAAAAACAAAGAAAAATAATAAACCAACAAGACCTATTTCAGAAATTATTTGCATAAAGAAATTATGCGGATGTGTGGTACATCCATTTGTAAGTAAATTATTTTTTATTAAAACTTCTTGATTCTTATAAAATTTATTATTTGCAGATACTAAAATTTTATATGCTGTATAATGAAAATATCTTTTATTTCCATTTTCATTTAGAATAATTAAAGATTTTTCTAAATCTAAATTTTCTATTTTTGCAAAGAGGTCTGCACTTGGATGTATTTGAATTTCTTGAAAAAAAACTTTTTTTAATCTATCAAATCCAGCAAAACTTATAAAGCCATCTTCTGCAGCAATTATTGTGTTTCTTTTAATTATTTTTTCTTGAACTTTTTCTGCATATTTTGGATTGTCGCAATGATATCTGAATGTATTGGGGCCGGAACCAATAAACATATTATCTTTAAATATATAATAAGCAGTAAGATAATGATCTTCATGCCTCTCGCTAAAAATACTAATTTTTTTATCGGGATTATTCTTTTCTATAAATAACTGCTCATAAGTCCCTTTGAATAATCTTTGTAGTTGAGGTATTTTTTGAAAAAAAAATACACTAAATAAAATAATAAATATAATTATAAAAACTATATATTTTCTATAACTATTAACAAATAGTAACAAAAGTAAAAATAACATATATAAAGTCGCAGCTACTCTTTCTCCACTTAGAAGAATCAAATATCCACTAATAAAAGTTGCTGAAATACTAAAAAATAATTTTTTTTTTATTTTAGATAATGCTAAACATGTTAAAAATATTGGTAGTAATTTCAAAGTATAACTACCTAAAATTAAATTTTTTCCAAAAAAGCTACTTATCCGATCGTTAGTAATTTGGGCTTGTCCAAATATATTGTAATGAAAAATTTTTTGATAACTAGAGTCTATAAAAAGTAAGATTAATATTATAAAAAAAAAGTAAGAATAATTTTTAAAAAAAAATTTATTATCAATTAACAAAAAAAATAAAATAAAAGAAAACAAATAATACCTTAAATAAAAAAAAGAATTCTTGAGTGAATTCAAATAATAATCTGAAAATATTGATGAACTCAGTAATAATAAATAAAAAAAAATTAAAAAAAAAAATATTTTTTTTTCAAAAAAAAATAAATTAGTTACTCTTTTCCGATTAAAATAAAAAAAAATTAAAAAATAAACGGAAGAGATTGCATAGATTAAATCGGGTAAAAATGGTCCAGTAATTAGTAAAAAAGGTATCCCTAAAATAGCGAATAATAAAAATTTTGGAAAGTTTTTATAAAAATAAACATAGAATGACATTTTTTATATAAAACAAATGCATAAGATAAAACTTATTTAAAGCAATATAATATTTAAATCCTTTCTTTTAGGTTAATGAAATAATAAACAATATAGTTATGAGTAATATGAAAAATATAATAAATAATTTTATATTTGAAATAAAATCGCAAAAATTTTTATTTTTTTGTTGTATTTCCTGGATATTCTTATGGCTATCTTTAAATACTTTTCCAACTGCGTACCTTGATAGAATTAACGTATTTGAAAATCTTGTAATTTTTACTAATTTTTTTAGAATATCAATACCACTTCTGGGAACTAATCTAATATTATTGATATATTTTATAGCACATAAAACTAAAAATAATATCATGTTAATCTTATTTTCTTTTTATTTTTTTTTTTTAGCAGTTCCAATATTAATTTATGACTACAAAGGAGCTTTTATTGAAAGAGTTTTCTTATTATTACTATCTTTTAATGCTATTTTAATTTTAAAAATTTTTTTAACTAAATGTAAAAATGCAAACTTAAAATTCTTATTATATATTAGTCTTTTTATCTTATGTTCGGTCCTAATAATATATATGCCAATATACTACGAATATTATTCGAAAGAAAAATTTATATGGTTGTATCATAACAATTTATGGGAAAATACATATTTTGACAACTCCATGATAAGAGTAACGGGCGCTGCTAGAATATTTTTAATTTTAGCAATTTTTTTCCTATGTGTTCTAAATTTAATGAAAAAAGGGATAAAAAAATTATGCATTATTGGAATAATTTTGTTCTGTGGGACACATATTTGGCTGTTTCAATCTAGAACTATTATTTTTATTTATATAGTTGTTTTGGTTTTGAACCAAATATTTTTATCAAAATCTTCTTCCACCAAAAAAGTAATTTTTTTAATTTTGATGCTAATATTGCCAGTATTAACTGTGGAAATTATCCAGAAATCAAAACAAATTATGATTGACAAAGTCAACTCTTATAATGACTCTGCTGTTCCTGATGTTTATGGGTCTAAAAGTAGAGGACTCCTAAAGCATTTCTTTAGTTCCGAAAGGGAAATAATCCTAGAGGATAACTTTAATCAAGAAAGTAGAGTAATCCTAAGGGAGAACTTTAGTACCGGAAGAACAGTTGTATGGAATGAAATTTTAAGATTTTATAATCCAAAAAATTTTTTTGGTTACGGATCTCAAGCCGACAGATATGAAGTAAATCTATTAAAAAAATATGGATCAAGCGCTTCAAATGCTTACATGTATGCATTCTTGTGCGGTGGCTATCTTGGATTGCTATTTTTATTGTTAATTAACATTTTTTTAATTTATTTTATTTATGTTTATATGAAAAATAAATTGTATCAAAAAAATAATATTGAATTAAATACTTCGGTTCTAATTTTAACATCTTTGTTAATGAGAGGTATTTTAGAAAATTGCTATGCTATTTTTAGCATAGATTTTTTATTATTTATAATTTGTTTAATTATTCTTCAAAAGAATATCAAAAAATTTATTAATTATAAATTCTTACATTAATATTTTTATATTTTCTATGTAAGATAATATCTATTAAAACTGTAAAAAAACTATCAAGTAATCTAAATAATCTTCTTTTAAAATCAGTTCTTAACCTCCAAAGTGATTCGAGATAGTATTCTAAAAATTTAGGAACTGGAACTTCCTCGCCTGACAACATTTCTATAGCACCCCCAACGCATAAAATATGAAATTTGTTATTATATTTTTTTAATAATCTTGCATACTGTTCTTGCTTCGGAGTAGGTAAGGTTAAGAATATTATTTCACCTTTTTTAATATTAACTATTTTATTAGATGCAATATCTTCTATTGATCCTATAATTAATTGTGTAAATTTTATGTGAAAATCCTTAAAATTTTTTTTTAAGTAAATTTTAGATTTCGCTGATAAATTACCAACTACATGAATAGTTTTAAAATTACGTGGAATTTTAATATCCGTAATAATTTTTCGACCAGGAATTTTTTTTTCTTTAATACCTAGCAGAAATTTAATAAAAATTCCATCAGGCCAAAAAAAAGTATGTTGGTCTAAAATAGCTTTTTTGTTAACCCATGAACTATAGTATGCTAAATTTAATCCTGATAAGATAAAGTTTTTATTAAAATTGATTTTATTTATATCTGAATAAACTCTAAAATAATTATATTCTTTTTTATTTAATTGACTTAATAGAACATTATTAAATTTATCTAATAATTTATTCTTATTTAAGTATGAAATATTTTTTGAACGGTCTAAAAAGCTAGTTAATTTGTTTTTTTTTTTTAAATATAAAAATTTTTTTATGTTTTTAAATAAAATATCAATCTCACCAGGTCTAGAAACTAAACCTAAATTATTATCTTTGATTAAGTTATAAGATTCTCCTAATAAATGCCCTAATATAGGTTTTTTAAAATTAATGTATGTAGAAATTTTACCTGGTACCGTTGCAGCACCAACTTCTCCGCCTTTTAAAGTGGCCAAGAGCACATCAGCATTGTTAATATACTTATGGATTTCTGACAATTCAACTGGATCAAATAATTTAAAATTACGTAAATTATATTTTTTAATTTGATTATTTAAAGTTTCTAAATGTCTACCACTACCCACTATAATCCATCTTACTTTATAATTTTCAAGCATAATGGCTACTTTTATTATCTCTTGAAAATTTTGGCTTTCCCCAATAGTTCCTGTAAAAATAATAGTTAAAAAATCTTTTTTAGAAGTAATAGATTTAATTTTTTCTATAGACCTGTAGTTTATATTTTCTGGCCACGAAGGTAAAAAATAAGAATCAATACCAGCGGAAAACAATATTTTTTTTTGAAAAGTTTTGGATTGAGCGAAAACTAAATCTGTCTGAGAATAAATTTTAAATACTAATTTTTTTAAAAAATTATATAAAAATTTATTTTGAATAATTTTTAACTCATAAAGAATTTCAGGCCACAAATCTAAAATCCAAATAACTGATTTTATTTTAGTTATTTTTGAAAAAAATATTCCAACTAATCCAACTAAAACAGGAGAGGTGCCAAAAGTAAAAACATAATCATATTTTTTTTTTCTTAAATTAAAAAAAACAAATATAAAACAAGACACAAGAAATGAAGCATAATTTAAAAATAACTTTATTCTTGTTCCAGAGCCTCTTAATATTATTGGAAGTCTATAAATAGAATATCCTAAAAAATTATTATACTTTCGTTTGTTTAGAACATAATCGGGAAAAATTTTTCCTGATGGATAATTTGGACATGCAGTAACAATATCAACTTTAAATTTTTTTTTTTTCCAGTTTTCAACAATTTCGTTGACCCTAAAATTTTCAGGCCAGAAATATTGGGAAATTAATAATATTTTTAAAGATTTGTCTTCCACACTTCTCTCTTAATAAATGAATAATAACTTTGAATAATTCTAGGTAATTTCAGAGAAATATCCTTTTGCTTATAATCATCTAATACTTGTATCTTGTAGTTATCTTTTAATAAAATATTTATAGAATTTAAAAAATCTTTTTTGTTAAGAATTGACATTACAATTGTTGCATTTGTCATTGCCTCTTGCCTTTCTTGAGTATCTCTCAAGCTAATTGCTTTTAAAGATAAAATTGAAGCCTCTTCAGAGATACTACCACTATCAGAAATAACAATTAAAGCTGATTGTTGTAATTTAATATATTCGAAATACCCAAACGGTTGTGAAAAAGTTACTAATTTATTAATTTTAAATTTTAATTTATCTAATTTTTTTTGTGTTCTAGGATGTGTGGAAATAATAATTCTTTTTTTATATTTAGCTGCTAAAATATTAACAATATTTAGAAATTTTTTTAATCTTATAGAATTTTCCACATTTTCTTCTCTATGAAAACTAATTAAAAAATAATTATTATGCTCTAATTTTAAAGCGCTTATTATTTTATTAGAATTAATTTGGTTACTATAATAATCAAGTACTTCAAAAAGAGGACTGCCAATTTTTATAACTCTATCAGACTTACAGCCCTCGTTTAATAAATTCTCTTTTGCAAAACTACTATATGTTAAATTAATATCAGAAATATGATCAACTATTTTTCTATTTACTTCTTCGGGAACCCTCTCATCAAAACATCTGTTCCCAGCTTCATAATGAAATATAGGAATTTGATATTTTTTAGCAACTATTGCTGATAAACTACTATTAGTATCTCCTAAAATAAAAAAAACATCAGGTTTTTCAATTAATATGATCTTTTCTATTTCTATTAAAATCTTAGATATTGTATTAATTGCGTTTTTTTCTTTAATTTTTAAATCATATTTTGGTTTTCTAATCTTTAATTGTCTAAAAAAAACATCTTTAAGATTTTTGTCATAATTTTGGTTCGTGTGAACTACAACATGATCGAAGCATTTATCAAAACTGTGCAAAATCCTACTAAGTCTAATAATTTCTGGTCTTGTACCTACAACTGTTAAAACTTTTAATTTCATCATTACACCTTGTAAAAAATCGTATCAGGATTTTTTTTATCTAAAATTTCATTTGCCCATACTAAAACTTTAGCAGTTTTACTTCCTATATTTTCTAAATTATGAGCCCAACCTGGCACAGTGTTAACCACTAAATTTTGTTTTTCATCAGTTAATAAAGAAAATTTTTCTTTAGTGAGTATGTTTATAAAATTAAATCTCAATTTACCACTAATAACTACAAATTTTTCAGTTTTAGTATTATGATAGTGGTTGCCTCTTATCTTTTTTGGTAATATTGAAAAGAAAGAAATTTGTCCAAAATTAGAGTTCTTTAAAAATTCACAAAAATCACCTCGTGGGTCAGAAAATTTTCGAAGTTTATAAAAAAAATCTTTTTTAGAAAAAAAACTTATATAGGTACTATAAAGATTTTTAATTAAAGAATTAGAAATACTATCAGGTAAATAAATTTTGTCTTTTTTATTAAAACTTTTAATAATATTTACTAAATTTAATAAACTGATTGAATGAATATTTTCAATTTTTATGAATGAACTTTTTTGTTTGTTTAACTTAATGATTTTTAAAAAATTAAAAATAAGATCATCAATATAAAGTAAGGATATTTTTTTATTAGGATCGCTAATAATTACTTTTTTCTTCCTATAGATTTGATAACAAAACGTTGCAACTGCAGAATTATAGTAAGGTTTTGACCATTTGCCAAAAATATTTGGGAGTCTATATATAAATACTGGTGCTCCACTTTTTTTTTTAAAATTTAATAAAATATTCTCAGCTTTTAATTTTGACTTTCCGTAAGTATTGTTTAATTTAACTTGAGTTGAAGAAGCGTAAATAATTTTTGGTTTTTTATTATTATTTTCCAAAAATGAGCAAATCTTTTTTGTAAAAATAAAATTATTATCGTAAGTATATTTGGGATAAATTTCTTTATTAACTCCAGCCAAATGAAACACAACATCTGCTATAATTAGTTTTTCATAAAGATTTTTATCTGATGTTTTTTTATTTATTACTAAAATATTGTATTTAGGATTGTTAAAAAGACGTTTTATTAAATTTTTAGCTATAAATCCATCGCAACCAGTGACTAAAATGTTCATTGTAAAATCTAAAAACTAAAAATTTAAATATTAAACTTATCTTTAAAAATATCTAAAGTAAGAAGAATCTTTTTTATTTCCACCACAGATAATTGTTTTGTGTTATTTGAATTGTAATCTTCAATATTTTTTAAAAAATTTTTACCTTTTTCAAAATATAAATCATAATTTAAATCTCTTTGATTGCTGTCAATTCGAAAATAATTACCCATATTTTTAGCTGAGAACATTTCTTCTTTGGTCAATAAACTTTCGTAAGCTTTTTCTCCATGTCTGGTGCCGATATGAATTATTTTATATTTTTTCTTTTTAAATATTTCTAAAATTGCCTGTAAAAGATTATTTATATTTGCAGCTGGAGTTTTTTGAACAAAAATTTCACCACCCTTTGCACTCTTCATTGCAAAAATCACTAACTCTATAGCTTTTTCCATAGGCATTATAAATCTTGTCATTTTAGGATCGGTCAAAGTGATAGCTCTATTATTTTTAATTTGATTAATAAACAGTGGAACTACCGATCCTCTGGAAGCCAAAACATTTCCATATCTGGTAACGCAAATAATTGTCTTATTACTATTTTTGTCACTTAGATTAAAATTAGAAATTGCAATTTTTTCCATTAATGCCTTGGACATTCCCATTGCATTAATTGGATAGACAGCTTTATCTGTGCTTAAAACAACAACTTTTTTTACTAAATTTTCAATTGCTAACTGAATTACATTATTAGTTCCTAATATATTAGTCTTAACAGCTTCTAATGGGTAGAATTCACAAGATGGAACTTGCTTTAGTGCTGCTGCATGAAAAATAAAGTCCACATTTTTTATAGCTTTCTTTATGCTCTCTATATCCCTGACATCTCCTAATAAAAATTTAATTTTAGGATTATTAATTTTTTTTCTTAAATCGTCTTGCTTTTTCTCATCTCTACTAAATACTCTAATTTCTTTAAAATTAATTTTGCTTTTTAATATTTTAAAAATGAACGCACTTCCAAAAGAGCCGGTACCGCCTGTGATTAAAATTATTTTATTTTTAAAAAAATTCATAATTATCTAATAGCATATAAACTATCTACTCTCCTATTTAAATCTTTTTAAAAAAGCATAATTAGAAATTTAAAATCTCTAGTTTATTTATTAAAAAATCTATTAATTATAGAGAATAAAATAAAATAAAAAACCTTAAAACCAACCATTTTAAAACCTTTAAATAAAAAATTCATTTTCCAAAAAATATCTCTTTTCTGTTTTTTGTATTTGTTGTAAAACCTCTAATACTAAAATGATGATTGGTATATAAAATCACCCACTTAATTAAAAGACAAAACAATATATTCAATGACAATAAAAAAATTATTAAAAATTAATTCTTTCTTTTTCTATAACTAGAGGAAATTTTCTTACTTGAGTTAAAGTAAATCCCACATACTCTCCGATAATACCTAGTAATAAAATCTGAAAAGAAATTCCAAAAAACAATCCTAAAATTATGGGGGCCAAGCCTAGTTGAAAAGAATCCCAAAATAATAATTTATAAATAAAAAAAAATATTCCGGTAGTGCAAGCTAAAACGCTGAATACAAAACCAGCAACTGTCATTAATCTTAAAGGTAATTTAGAATGCTTAATAATGCCTAACATGGCTATATCAAAGAAAGTAAAAAAATTATTCTTAGATTGACCATGCATTCTTTTTGGCTGATCAAATTCAATAACGTCTATCTTATTCGTAATTTCAAAAATTAAACCTCTAAAATAGGGATAAGGCTCTTCAATCTTTCTAAGCTCTTGAATTATTTTTTTATCAAAAATTCCAGATCCGGTAGTTTTTTCTAATAATTTTATCTCACTCAAAGAATTTATTATTTTATAAAAAAAAATTTTTATAAACTCCAAAAAAAAATTTGTTTTACTACTTTTCCTTCTTAACAAAACTACATCTAAACCTTTTTTCCATTTTTCTATTAACTGACCTATTAACTCTGGTGGATCTTGACCGTCTGCGGATAATAAAATAACAGCCTCCCCTTTTGTTTGAAGGATTGCATAATAAGGAGAGCGTATATGTCCAAAATTTCTATTATTGAATATTGCTTTAACTTTTTTATTTTCCAAACATAATTTTCTAATGATCTCCTGAGTATTATCTGTAGATGCATTATCAATAATGATATGTTCATAATCAAAATCGGAATTATTCATATGAATTGAAATTGCTTTTGATAATGAATAAATGTCTTTTTCTTCATTAAAAGTTGGGGTTACTATACTAATTAATTTTTTCATTATTTTTTTTTAATAAATTAATTGTCTTAATTATAGCATCAAAACTAGTATAACTGTTTATTAAATTAAGCTTTTTCTTCGCTTTACGAATATTTGGAACATATTTATCAAATATTTTTTCTGAAATTTTTGTATTATCAAAATCTATATTCAAATTATATTTAGTTGAGAATAAATTTGCTAATTTGTGTATAGAAATAGCATTATCTGAGCCTACATTAAAAATTGGGCAATTCTTGTTCGAGTAATTTAAAATTTTTAATAACCATCTAACTAAATCTCCTTCGTGCATATAAGAACGAATAATTTGATAATCTGCTTTGATGTTTAAATTTTGATTGTTAAGAATATTTTTAATAAAATTTCCTACAACATATTGAGAATTTCTTGGAAGGAACTCTCCTACAAAACTAAAACATCTTGCAATAGAAACTTTTCCTCCCATTTTTCCAAATTCCAGAAATAACCTTTCATTTTTTAACTTAATCTTTGAATATTCTTTTTTATAACCTAATTTAAAATTAATCTTTTTATTAAATTGAAAATAGTTCTCTTTAAAACCTGTAATAGAATCTGGCTGTTTACCATAAATAGCTCCAGAACTAATATAAAGTATTTTACTTTTTAAATGATATTTTTTTGCTAGATCTAAATATTTTTTTACTGCTTTATTATCATTTTTATAATTTTTTAAGATTGCTGCATAAATAACATAATCTACTTTTGGTAATTTTTTTATTTTTAATATATTCGAATTAATTTTAATTATTTTAAATTTTTTTTTTAATTTTTTATTATAAATTGCTAATTTTAATTTACCTCTACTTAAAATAAAAATTTTATTAATATTTATGTTTAGAGATTTATTGATAGAAAGATACTTTAATATCGATTTGCCAAAAAAACCTGTACCCCCGATAACTAAAAGGCTTTTGGGTTTCATTAAATAATTATATTAAAATTAATTAGCCTCACTAAAATTTGAGGAGTTTTCTTTTAAAGATGGTATGATCATATTTTTCTTAAATTCCGATCTTGGTAACAATGGACTTAGATCTTCTATGGGTTTTCCAAACTGGAGTTTTGGTATAATTTTCTGATTTGGATCTATAATTACATTTACAAATTCAGGTTTTTTTGAATTTAAAATTTTATTTAATACGTTATCGATTTGGTTATTGCTCTTAATTTCACTATAATTTATGCCGTAAGCGTTTGATATTTTTTTAAAATTAGGATTTGTTACTCCTTTGCTTGAAATAGAGGCCTCATATCTTTTATTTAGATATAATTCTTGAAATTGTTTAATTATACCATACCCGTCATTATTAATAATAAATAATTTAATAGGAAGATTATTAGCAACCATCGTTTGCAATTCTTGAATATTTATTTGTATACTACCATCTCCATCTATACATATTATTCTTTTTTTTTTGTTCGCAAGTGATGCGCCTAAAGCAGCTGGGAATGCATAACCCATAGGTGAATTTCCAAAAGCAGAAAAAACTCTTTGACCTTTTTTAACTTTAAAAGCCTGAATTGTCCAAGTCAAATGACCTCCGTCGTCAGTTAAAACTATATCCTTTTTATTCAATTTATTAGAAAGTCTATCAATGAAGCAATATGGATTTACATAATCTTTTTGATTATAATAACTATTTTGCACATTTGGATATCTTAGCTTCCATTGCTTACAAAGGTCTTTCCAATCTTTGCTTGCCGAAAATTTAAATCCTTTCAATTTTGAATTAAAAGTTGATAAAAAAACATTTAAATCTTCATTAATCTTTAAATAAATATCAAGACCTCTTTTTTTATTTAATTCATGCATATCTATATCAATTGAAACTACTTTGGCTGACCTGGCAAAAGTTTCGGGTTTTCCACCTGTTATTCTCGTGTCTAATCTGCTCCCGAAATTTAAAATTAAGTCTGAATTTTGCACCGCAAAGTTTGCGGCTCTTGATCCATAAACACCTAAACAACCAATATAGTTCTTATCTTTATAATCCATAGTATCTAGACCGCTCCAAGTAGTTACTATGGGTAAATCAATCTTTTTAAGAAATTTTTCTAATAGAATGATTGATTTAGACATTCTTACTCCACCACCAAGAATTAAAACTGGTCTTTTGTATTTATTCAATAATGCTTTAATTTTATAAATGTTATTTACAATTTGATGATTAGATTTTTTTTTAGGAATTTTAAAAGATTTTATTTTCTTCAAGTTGATTTTGGCTCTTTGAAAATCCATTGGAATATCAATTAAAACTGGACCTGGTCTTCCTTGATTAGAGAGATAAAATGCTTTTTCTAATACATATTTAATCTCATCCGGATTCTTTAGCTGATAAGCAAATTTTGTTATAGGTTTAACTATTGATACTATATCCGTTTCTTGGAAACCAACCTGTCTTACTTTTTTTGTAGTTCTATTAGTAGAGGATAATTCAAATGAATTAACCTGACCACTAATATGAATTACAGGAACTGAGTCAAACCAAGAACAGGCTATACCGGTAATTAAATTTTGGGCACCTGGACCAGAAGTAACCATTGTTGCTCCAAAACCTTTACCAACTCTAGAATAAGCGTCAGCCATCATGGCTGCGGCTTGTTCATGGGCTACGCAAGTATATTTAATTTTTTTATTTCTTGAAAACGCATCAACAACGAAGGAGATCGCTCCTCCCGTAATTAGAAATACGTTTTTTACATTTTTAGAAATTAAAAATTTTAAAATGTATTCCGCTACAGTCATGAAATCTAGAGTTTAAAAAAATTCTTAATTTTTAGAACTGAATATTCCAAATGTTCTTTTGATAAACCTGGATATAACCCTATCCAAAAAGTATTTTCCATTATTAAATCTGTGTTTTTTAAATCTCCATGAACTTTAAAATCTATATTCTTCATATAAGGTTGTTTAACTAAATTTCCAGAAAATAACAGTCTGGTTCCAATTTTATTAGCATTTAAATATTGTATTAGATCATTTCTATTATGCTTATTATTTCTTTTTAAGGTCAGTGGAAATCCAAACCAAGACGGTTCAGAATTTTTTTCTGGCTCTGGTAATATTAAAAACTCTTCTAAATCTTTAAGATTTTTATATAAAAAATTAAAATTTTCTTTTCTTTTTTTAATAAAATCTTCTAGGCGATCTAACTGGGCTAAACCGCATGCTGCTTGCATGTCAGTTATTTTCATATTATACCCTAAATGAGAATAGGTATACTTGTGATCATAACCAAATGGCAGATCTCCTAGTTTCCAGCCAAATCTTTTATTGCAAGTATTATCTTTTCCAGGTTCGCAATAACAGTCTCTTCCCCAATCTCTAAAGGATTCTGCTATACGCTCTAATTTTTTACTATTTGTAAATACAGCTCCTCCTTCGCCCATTGTAATATGATGTGCTGGATAAAAACTTAAAGTTGCGAGATCACCAAAAGTTCCAACATTTATATTATCAAACTTTGCACCTAGGGCATCACAACTGTCTTCTACCAACCAAAGGTTATATTTTTCACAAATATCTTTAATTTTTTTTATATTAAATGGATTTCCCAAAGTATGAGCTAACATAATTGCTTTTGTTTTCTTAGATATAGCCTCTTCTATTAGATTCTCATCAATATTATAAGTTGGAAATTTAACGTCGATAAAAACTGGAATTGCTCCAAATTGAATAATTGGGTTAACAGTTGTTGGAAATCCTGCTGCGACAGAAATAATTTCGTCTCCCTTCCGAATTGCTCTTTCCTTTAATTTATGTGAAGTTAAAGTTGAAAAAGCTATTAAATTTGCAGAAGAACCAGAATTAACAGTAAGCAAACATTTAACACCAAGAAAATTTGATAATTCATCTTCGAATTTCTGATTAAATCTTCCTGTCGTCAACCATCCGTCAAGTGATGCTTCTACCATGTTTTTAAGTTCTAAAGCGCCAATAACTTTACCAGATACAGGAACATCACTAACTCCGGGAATAAATTTTGTTTGTTTAAAATTAATATTAGAATAATTATCAACTAAATCTAATATACTATTTTTTATACCTAAAATTTTATCATTTTCCATATGACTATTTAAAATAATTAAGTATTTGTTCTTGGCAAATTTTTAAAACACTTCTCTTTATTAAAAAGTGTCTATACCAAAGAGATATTAACTTTATAGACTCTGTAAGGCTATACTTAGTTTTCCAATTTAACGTTTTTTTTGATTTTTCAGAGTTTAACATTAACAATTTGCTCTCGTAATAATTTTGGGAAGTATTATTTTTTTTTATTACTTTTACAGAATTATTAAACTCTTTATTCATTAAATTAACTACATAACTAACTGATTTATTATTTGATTTTTCTGGGCCGAAATTCCAACTATACTCTTGAAATCTATTTTTTTTATAAAGCTTCATTAATAATAAAAGATACCCATATAAAGGATCAATAACAAATTGCCACGGTCTTACAGAGTTCGGCGATCGTAAAAAGAGACTTTTGTCTTTAGAAGATAGGGAACGAAAATAATCTGGAAAAACTCTATCTATGGAAAAGTCGCCCCCGCCAATAACATTTCCTGCTCGAGCAGTAGCTACATATATATTTTTTTTTCTTAAAAATGAGTGATTATAAGATGCTACAATTAATTCGGCACAAGATTTAGAGTTACTATAAGGATCCAGTCCACCTAAACGATCATTTTCACGGTAGTAAGATTTTTTGTTATTATTAAAATAGACTTTATCAGTTGTAATAATAAGGGCAGATTTTATAAAGTTTACTTCATTCAAAATGTTAAGTATATTAACTACGCCTAAAGTATTAACTTCATAAGTATATCTTGGTTGATCATATGAATACCTTACCAAAGGTTGAGCAGCCATATGAACCACAAGATCAGGAGAAAATTTTAAAATAGATTTTTTTAATTTATTATAATCTCTAATATCTCCAATTATAGAATCGTGAATTTGTTTATCTAAATTAGTTAAATCAAAAAGATTGTTTTTTCCTTCTGGTTTTAAAGAGTAACCAGCAACTTTAGCGCCTAGTAAATTTAAAAAAATACAAAACCAACTACCTTTGAAACCTGTATGTCCTGTTAAAAAAACTTTTTTATTTTTCCAAAATTTTTTTAAATAAATGAAATTATTTTTCATCCCATAACTTCCATGGGGCTTTTCCAGAAAACCATAAATTATCTAAATAACTTTTATCTCTCATTGTGTCCATTGCATGCCAAAAGCCACGATGATGATAAGCAGAAAGCTCCGAATTACCAGACAATTTTTCTAAAGGCTCTCTTTCCCATATTGTTGAGTCATCTTTCAAAAAATTAAAAATATTTTCTTTTAAAACAAAAAAACCACCGTTAATCCATGATCCATCTCCTTTAGGTTTTTCGAAAAAATTTTTTATTAGATTACTTTTATTATCAATATCAACAATACCAAATCTACCTTGTGGCTGAACAACTGTCATTGTTGCCAATTTTTTATTTAATTTATGATGTTTAATTAATTTTTTTATATTTACATCTGCCACACCATCGCCATAGGTTAATAAAAAATCTTCATTAACATATTTTTTGACTCTTAAGATTCTGCCTCCAGTGAGTGTTTCTTCCCCTGTATCCACAAGCGTTATCTTCCAATCCTCCGAATTTTTTTTATGAACTTGGATGGTATTTTTATTTATATCAATAGTAACATCTGAGGAATGTAGTGAATAATTAGCAAAATATTCTTTTAATAAATAACCTTTGTAACCACAGCAAATAATAAATTCTTTAATTCCAAAAAAAGAATAAATTTTCATAATGTGCCAAATAATTGGCATATTACCAATCTCTATCAAAGGCTTAGGCTTTAAGCCACTTTCCTCCGATATTCTTGTTCCTTTTCCCCCAGATAAAATTACTAATTTCATATTAATATCATGTATATAACTTGCGATATAAATTTATATAAAAAATAAAGCTATGTTAACAATAATAATCTTCACCAACAGCAGGTATAACTACTTATTTCCCTTATTAAACGACATTATTAATTCAAATCTTAAAATTAAAATCAAAGTTGTAGATTACGGACATAAAAATAAAAAAATAACAAATCCCTTTTTAAAATATAAAAATATTCAATTTATAACAGGACAACATAAAGAAACATTTGCGGAAAGATTTTTTAATTATATAAAAAAAACAAAAACTAAGTATGTTTGGTTTATTGGTGATGATGATAGAATTGAAACAGAATATTTAATATCACTTATTCAATCTTTAAAAACAAATAACAACTCTGGATTTACATTAAATTACAGTCCATTTCATAAAAAAGAAAAAATAAAAAAAAATTATAAACTTAAAAAAAATATAGAGTTTAAATCTTTTAGTATATTAAAAGATGTTAACAATCTTGGTATGCTTGGAGCTCAAATAATTAATCTAAATAATTTTAAAAAAATATCTAAATCACTTAATAAAAAAATTCTATTAAATTATGGATACCCACAAATATATATAATTCTTTTGTTAATTAATAAATTCAAGGACTGGAAACTAATCAAGAATAAAATTTTATTTTATAGATATGGAAATTTTAAGATTAATAAAAGAAATATAGAAGATAGACTAAACTTTGAATACAAAGGGTATTTACTTCCTGCAAAAGAAATTTTTGGATTTAATTCTGATACATATAAAAAAATTTTTAATGTAATTTTTATTAAAAATATTATCTCATGGTTAATTCTCGCAATAGAAAACATAGGCAAAGAAAAAACTAAAAAAATAATAAAAAATAATCTTGGAATTATCCCTAGCACTTGGTACATAAGTATTATATTATTCTTGATATTTATAGCTCCAAATAGAACTTGGTTTTTTTTAAAAAAAAGTAAAAGAATATTTAATAAAATATTGAGATAATGTTAAAAATTACATATCTAGTCACAGTTTATAATGAAAAAAAAACTGTAAAAAAAGCTATCACTGATGTTTTGAACATTAACTATCCTAATAAAGAAATAATTGTAATAGACAACGGATCGACTGATGGAAGTCAAGAAATAATAAGAGAATTTAAAGGAATAAAAAAAATTTTAAGAAAAAAAAATATTGGTTTTGGAAAAACCATTACTGAAGGAATAAAAAAATCTACAGGCGATTATGTTTTTATTCAATATTCAGATTTAGAGTACGATCACAAAAAAAGTATTTATATGATGGAATTTGCAATCAATAATGAATTAGATGTTGTTTTAGGATCTAGATTGAAAAACCATAAAGATTCAACAATCAAATTAATAATTAAAAAACCAGCTTATTTAGCGACTTTAATTTGTACTTTTTTAATCAACAAATTTTATGGCCATAAGTTCACAGATATAATAGGTGGAAAGTTGTACAAAAGAAATACTGTAAAAAAAATTAAAACTAATTCTTATAATTATGGATTCGATTTCGAATTTATAAGCAGACTATGTAAAAAAAAATATAAAATAGGCGAAGTATCAATAAAATATAAACCACGAGCTAATTCTAGAGAAAAAAAAATAAAATTTTATCATATGTTCATAGCATTATATGAAATATTTAAAGTAAAAATTTTTAATTAAAAATACTGTGATTTTTCTTTTTGATATTATTTAAAGCTTCTATTATTATAGGTAATAAAAAACCTGCTGAATGAAAAACTAATCTACTTAATGTTAATGGTAATAGTTGCGAAATGTCCTCTTTTGTCTGAAGATAAATCGCAAAAAATAACAAAAACATCAAAAAAAGATAAGTAAAAAAAAAATTTTTTTTATGAAAATAATTAGTCTTAAGAAAAATAAAATATATACAAAAAAATATAATGATCCAAATTGGGTATTTAATAAAACTAATTAATAAATATTTAGATATAATCAATATTTTATTAAGTAAAATTTTTATATTAAAAATATTTAATAGCTCTTCATTTAATATACTTTCATTAAACTGAATTCCTTTAAAATAATAAATCTTAATAAAAATAAAAAATAGTAACAAAATTAAAAATAGTATCGTATAAAAAAATTTAAAATTAAATTTTTGACCAGAATTAATTAAATAAATTATATATAAAATAATATAATAAAAAAAACCTTCCTGCTTTGACCATAAAATTAAAAAAGAAGTAAATAAAATAAATACGGATAACAAATTTTTATCTAAATTATCTTTTGATTTTTTCATGACAAGAAAAGTTCTTGAAAAAATATAAAAAAGAATAAATATTAAATATTCTTGATACCCACCAAATAACATCAAGTCGATACAAAAATAAGAGACTATTAAAATTAAAATTATTTTTTCAACTATTGAAAAGTTTTTACTTAGTTGTTCAAATAATGAAAAGATACTTATTAAAAATAAAATAGCATATAAAAATCTTCCAAAATACTCTACTTGTAACAAACTACCCTTCCAAAAATAGGACCATAAATAACCTCCTAAATGAGGGTAATAATTCATTGGAAGGTTTATCAGATCCGAATATTCTTTATCTTGATAATAATTTAAAGCCTTAAAAAACCAATGAGCTATCCCATCCCAGCTCTGTATTGGGTTATATGCAATCGAAACAAATAATGAAAAACATAAAATGACAAAAAAAAAAAGTAATTCGAAATTTTTTTTAAAAAAAGAATTATATTCTTTTAAATAGAATAAAAAAAATAATATTGCCAAAAAAATATCAAATAAAAATATAAAATAAATATTAAGCTTAAAAAAAGATAAGAACAAATATATATTTAAATGTACAATTGCATTAAGCAGTATTAAATCAAAAAAATTTAATTTTATTTTAATAAAAATTTTACTATAATTAAAATAGTTAATTGGGTAACTAAAAATTATAAAATAAATAAAAATACTTAAAAAAATTTGTAATAATTCAAACATTTTTTTTCACAAAATAGCAATTATCTTTTTTTTCAATGATGTGATATTTTTTATTATTATAATCTATATTAAATTCTTGTTCAGAAATCCCTATCAAAACTATATAATTTTTATTAGTGCTTCGATTTAAATTATAAAAATAGCCTGATATTGGAGGCATATTCTTAAAATTTTTAACTTCCAAATTGAAATTTAATTTATATTTTTTATATATAAATTCTAAAAAACCATACCCTTGTGGTTCGCAAAAACCACCATACTTAATCATTCTGGATAAATAATTATTATTAATAATAATATAACTGTTTAGAAAAGTATTATAGATAACTAATGTAAAAAGAATTATTAGAAAATAAATAATTTTTTTTTTAATCATAAATATTATTCTTAATTTTACTAAATATGTAAATTATCAATACATAAATAATTAAACTAAATAAAAATGAAAAAAAAAAATTATGTGTTAACAAATAAGAAAAATATGGAGCCACTAAAATTAATTGAATAATAAATATTGTTTTTAAAGGTTTGTATTTATTAATTAATAAATGGTGAATATGATTATTATCAGGAAAAAAAGGATGTTTTTTATTAATTATTCTTTGGATAGCAAGTCTTAATAATTCATAACCAGGAATAGCCATTATTAAAAATATTTCATCTGCCAAAAAAATACCGTCAGAATTATTGTATGATCTTAAAAAAATGTAACTAATAATATACCCTAATGGTAGAGAACCACTATCACCTAAGAAAGCTTTGTTTCTAAAATTCAGCAATAAAAAAAACAAAAGCATTATTACAAATAACGAGATGTATAAAGGCAAAACTTGATTAAATATTAATACACTAAATATGAATATTGCATATAAAGTAACTTGGCCATTAATTCCATCTAACATATTAAAAGCGTTAATGAATAACAAAAAACAAATAAGTGTAATAAAATAACTTAAATTCCCCAGATGAAGAATATAATTAGTAAAACTTAAATTTATATTTTTTAACAAAATATTTTCATCAAAATTTATTAATAATAATATACACAAACTTGTAAATAATAATTTTGAATTGGCGCTAATTTGATATTTATCATCAATATACCCAATCGTAAAAAAAAAAAATAAGGTAATAAAAAAAAAATAATAATTATTAATACTTCCAAAAAAATTAATATCTATTAATTGAGAAAAAAAAATATTTAATAATAAAATTACAATTAAATTAGTAACTAACATTAATCCACCTATCAAAGGAATTGGTTTCTTATGAATCTTTCTTTTATAATCAGGGTAATCAAATAAATTAAATAATCTAGATATTGGTTGATAAAAATAAATAATCAAAAAATTTAATAGTACTATCAAGATAACCAAAAAGAAATTAATCATATTTTTTTATATTCAATGGATAATATTTTATCAAGAATCCTAAATTAATAGAGAAAATTACAAGTAGCCAATTATTATAAAAACTTCCTGATGGAAATAATGGAAATAAAGTCAAAATCAAACCAAGAATAAAAAAAAAATTTGGTTTATCTGTCAGAAGCTGTTCTTGTTTTTTAAATCTTAAATAAATATTTTTCACCAAAAAAAAAAGAAATAAAAAAAAAGAAAAAAACAAGATGAAACCAATTAAGCCTATTTCAGATAATATCTGCAGGTAAATGTTATGAGGATGAGTGTTGCATCCATTAGAATACTGATAAGAAGAAAAAATGATCTCACCTTTATTAACATACTGCCCTGGGTACTTATAAAATTTTATATAAGAATCAAAAATATCAAAAATAGCTTGGGAGTTTTTTGATGAGATTGTTATATGATAATAATCTTTAGTAATTTTTATTCCATTATCAGATGCACCATAAACTTTAAACATTTCTTCTATATTATAAATTCCCTCAATTGGTGAGGTTGTGGCAAAATCTAAATTAATCTTGTCTTGGACAGTAAATCGACTATCTGCGCATAAATATCTAAAAGATTTTAAACCTTGTCCTAAAATTTTTTTATCTTCAAACATTTTTAAAGCTGTTAAATAATGTAGCTCATGTCGATAGCTTGTTGAGAAGATAGTTTTTCCCTCTTTTAGTTGTTCTAATGTATGAAAAAACAATCTGTTAAGAAAGACAGAGTTATTTGAAGTAACAATAGTAAATAAAATAATAATTAATGATAAGAAATAAAACTTATATTGGGTATTAAAAAAAAAAATTAAAAAGAAAAAAACTGTAATAGCGTAATATACAAATGACAATCTTTCACCGCTTATAAAAACTAATACACCGGAAATAAGTAATAAGATAAGTGATATATATTGTTTATATTTAATATCTAAAATAAATATTATCCCTAACAAGAACGGAAGTGTTCTGCTTATAAAGCTACCCATTATTAGTTCTTTTCCAAAAAAACTACTTATTCTATCTTGTGCAGGATATCCAATAATATTAAATCCTGAAGCAAGTTGTGTTAAACTATCGATAAACAAAAAAATAAAAGATAAATAAAATGAAAAAAAAAATAATTTTAAAAAATTTTTTTTATTTAAAATAAAAGCAAAGCATAAAGAAAATATAATTACCCTTAAGTAGGGTAGTGAAGTTTGAAAAGAAATTAATGGACTAAAAGAAAAAAAAGAATTTATATTCATATAAATATAAATAATAAAAAACAATAAGAAATAATAATTATAAAAATACTTAAAGTCTTTGTTCTTAAAACAATATATTAAAAAAAAAAAACCGCTTAAAGAAATTACAAAATCAGGAAAAAATGGTCCTGAAATGAGAAAAAAAGGTAACAGTAAAAATGGTAAAGTTATATAGTGATTTAAAAAAAAATTATTATTTGAAAACAACTTCATCATCTATTCATCTTTTATTAAAAAGATAATAATGTAAATATAAATATTTATAATAATTAATATAATATCATACTAAATGTCCAAAACGGCTATATTGTGTTTTTATCAAGTAAAAAATGCAAACCACGGTGCAGCAGAAGTAAGCCTTGGGATTTATAATCACTGGCCATCAAATAACAAAAGATTATTCGAATTAAAAGATTGGCACTTATATTTAAGCAAAAATTATAAAGTTCAATTATTATTTCAATATATCAATGGTTACTTTATTAAACTATTTGCTGTTTTATTTATAATTTTAAAAGTTTTAAGATATTTGAAAAAAAATGATAATAATTTTGTAATTATCGAAGGAGCAAGTTGGATTGGTTTTAGCTTTTTAACTATAAAAATAATTAGATTTTTTAGAAATAAAACTAAAATATTTTATCACAGTCATAATGTAGAGTATGACATTAGAAAGAAAAAGAATTCGATTATAATTTCTTTTATTTCTAAGATATTAGAGAAAATTGTGTTTGAAATTTCTGACTACACTTCTGTAGTTTCTTCAATAGATGCCAAAAGAATAAAACATTTATACAACATTAATCCTATAATTTTTGAAAACGGAGTTGACATAGAAAGATTAAAAATAAATAAAAAATTTAACAAAAATTTTTCTAAAAAATATATAATTTATTCTGGAAGTTATTCTTATAAGCCAAATAAAATTGCAATAGAATATTTGATTAACAAGGTTATGCCTTAATTAAAAAAAAAAAACTATAATATTGATCTAGTGTTAACCGGTAAAAATTTTCCAGATATCATAAAGAAAAATAATGTCATCTGCAAAGGGAATTTAAATAAAAATATATTAAATTATTATATAAAAAAAAGTTATTTTGTTATTTTGCCATTACAACAAGCCACCGGTACAAAAATTAAAGTAATTGAAAATCTAATACTAGGTAAAACTATCATTGGTACAAAATTTGCATTCACAGGAATAAAAATAATGAAAAATTCAAAAAATTGCATTATTTACAAATCTTTTTATGATTTGTGTAAAAAGATTAATTTCTTTATTAAAAATGAAAAGACTATTATTCAAAATGCAGTCTCCTCAAAAAAATTTTATATTAAGACTTATTCAATAAATAATATTATTAAAAAATTTATATATGAAAATAAAATCAATTTTATTTAACTTTGAAAATATTTTACTGATATTTTGGATTGGGTGTTTATTATCAATAAATTCAAAAATTAGTGATATATATATAGAAAATAATAACTATTTGAATACTGCGATTGTTTTCTTAAGAATTATATTTCCAGTTTTAGTATTTTTAATACTTATCTTTTTTTTAAAAATTAAAAAATTAAACTTATTTATTTTGAGTTATTTTATTTATGCTACGTGGCAATTAATTATTTATACACCTAGTAAAGAATTTATAATTGATAATTTTGAAAGATATCATCTGACTTTAAGCATGATAGCTATATTGTTAATTATTCATGTTGCGGGATATTTGCAATATAAAAAATTTTATTTAAAAATATTATATTGTTCTATTTTTTTTATAGGTTCGGTTTCTCTTTATCTTTCATTTTTTATTGTTAGAGATTTTATTACAAATAACGATATAATTTATTTATATTCGAACAATATACTCGTTGCTGAAGGAAGAAATTTACTTCAAACAAATCCAAGAATTACAGGCGTTTCTAGGATGCTTGGTTTATTACTTTTGTTTATATTTTCTCTATATATATGTAAAAAAGAAAAAAAATTTATTTACAGTTTTATTTTTTTATCAACTATTTTTATAACAAGTTTATTAATTTATGGGATGCAATCAAAAGGTTCTTATATTTCTATTCTTTTACTTCTTTTCTACTATATCTTTTTTTTTAGAGATAAAATCAAAAAGAAACTTTTAATTTTTTTTATTATCACAGTTCTTCCAATTTTAACTTTTGAAACTATTATTAAAATAAAAATCGAAATTATTAAAATAAATAATGAAAGTCTTGAAATAAATAATATCAAATCAAGATTTTTATCTAATAATTATTTAGTTATAGATGGAAAAATTACAAAAGATTATACAACAGGCAGAGTTGAGATATGGAAAAGAGCCTTAAAAAAAATTAAGGATAAAAAAATTCTTTTAGGTTACGGGCCACAAGCAGACAGATTTCTTTTAAAATCAATAAATTTTGATCCAAAAATTCCTAGACATTTTTATGATTCAAATGCATCTAATGGTCTTATTTATGCTTATTTATGCGCTGGAATAATTGGATTATTATTTATATTATCTATCTATACTCTAATATTTCATGAAGTTTATAAATCAATTTTTATTAAAAAAGCTTTTATAAGCAAAAATATTTATGCAATTTTTTCTATTTTAGCATTATCGTTTTTATCTGTAAGGACTGCATATGAAAATGGGTTTACATATTTTGGGGTTGATTATGTCTTTGCAATTATTGGATACTTCATATTAAGAAAGTATAATTTACAAGAAAAATAAAAAATAATTATTCTATATTTTGAATAAAGTTGGTAATTTTTTTACGATATAAATAAATTCTTTTCTTAAAATTATTATCGTATCTAGGATTTAAATTTAGTATTTTCTTTACTTTATTTTTAATTATAAAAACGTTTTCATTTTTTCTAAGAAAAAAAAAATATTTTCTTAAATTTTTAAATAAATTTTTATAGTCATTTAAAAATGTTTTTGACGGTAAACAATCGTCATCTAAAAATATTATATTCTTAAATTTTGCGTTTTTTATTCCAATGTTTCTTTTTAAAGCATTACTATTTTGAAGTATATTAATATATCTGGTATTTTTTAAATTAAGACTCTTAAGAAAATTATTTTTACTGCTATCAACAATAATAATCTCGAATAGTTTTTTAAATGAAATCTGACTATTAAGTATACTAACTATCTTTAATAGGTATTTATTACGTTTGTATGTTGGTATTATTAAACTAATGTTATCAAGCATTAAATTTTAATCTGACAAAGATTTTACCAATCTGAAATAGTCAATTATCTTTCTTTTATTAACTAAATTTATTTTTACCGGCAAAATGTTAAACTTTTTTTTATCAAATTCTTTTTTATTTATTTGTAACTTATATCCAGCTAAATAAGCTTTCATCAATACATCTGGACTAAAATTTGAACATTGATTAACTACCAATTTTTGTACATTATTTATTTGATAATGAGCGACTGTTCTTTTTTGAGTGCCATAGCCATTCTTAAAGAAACCTCTAAATCTCGACTCCCACAAACCAACTGCTTCTAGAGTAATTGGATTATGATAAATCATAGGCTTTATTAATTCTAATAGATCATTTTTTTTATAAACTGTGCCATCTATAGTAAATCTGTATTTCCAAGAAGAAAATGCATACTTATCTTCTGTGGACCATCTAAATACTTTGGGTTTGATTTTGTTGTAATTTATAATTTTTAACTTTGGATGAATTTTATGCTCATCTTGAAAGTGATTACCTGTAAAAAATCTGTAAAATATTTTTTTTTCTTTAATTAATTTATCAAAAATAAAATCTGGTATAACAGTCTTGTTAAAAAAAATTTGATCGTCGGTAACCATACTAATAAAATTGCCTTGAGCATTTTTTATAATTTTTTCTAAAAGTAATTTGAAGTTATTTGACGACTTTATAATTGCAGGCCATCTAAATAACCATAAAATATTTAAAGGTCTCAATAATTTAAAGACACCAAGTTTAAATATCGAAATCCTTTTTCTTTCATGAAAAATAATATTATAGTTACTCCATTTTCTTTTTAAGATTTCATAAGAGTTACTGTGCTCAATGGTAGGGTTGTATATAATATCAATTTTTTTAGGAATGTTCTTAAAATTTTTAAATATCGAATCTAACACAACATCCAACAATATTGCTCTATTATAAGTAAAAATTATTAAATTAACCCTATTCATTCTTAAGTAGAAACTATATTAAATTAACAATAGTAGTATACTATATTAACAATAAAATTGCTAAGAAACTAAAAATAAGTGATGTTTTTTTTATTTATCTTGTTTTACTTTATTGCACAATTTTTTTTAACTTTACTTGGTTATTTATTTAAAAGTACATCTAAAAATAATTATCATCATTCAGTTTATGGACTATGCATAATGATGATTATTGCAAACTTTTCTTTTTTTTTTTTAAGAGCTTCTTTACTATCTACAGTGTATATTATTTTATTTTTATCAATTCTAAATTTTTTTTATATAATCAAAACTAAAAATCTGAAGAAATTTATTTCTCTTTTTTTTAAATCTGCAGCTATAGGATTTCCTATATTTCTTTTTTTTATAATTTTTTATTTCATATATGATGAAAAACTAATTTTATTTAGAGGGAATCAATGGGACTATTTTCATTATTTGAGTCAGTCATTAATTGTTTTTAAAAATGACTATAACCACTTAATTAATAACCCAAATCAAATCTATGGAGGAATTAATATATATATACATGATCGTCCTATTACTTATTTAAACATAGCTTTTGTAAAATTTTTAACTAATTTAGATATATTTAAAACTGGATTTTTATATAAATGTATTTGTATTTCATTGTCGGGTAATGGATTTTCTAGAGTTTTGAATTTTAAAAATAACCAAAGAGTTGTTTTATATTCTATATTATTTCCATTTTCGTTTTGGGTATTTTATGTCTATGAAATTGATGCATTAGCTCAATTAGCAAGTATTTCTATAACTTTAGTGTTAACAGCGCTAATACTGGATCTTATTAAAAATAAAACAAAAAAATCTTTTATTTTATTTTTAAAAATATCAATTACATCTGCTGCATTATTTATTATTTATGCTGAAATATTTTTTATATTTTTACTATTATTTTTAGTAATTTTTATTTTTAATAAAAAATTAAAAATTTTATTTAATAAAAAAATAATTCTTTCATCGTTTTCACTATTTGTAATGTTTACTATAGCAAGTTATGATTCAACATATGGGGTCATATTTAAAAAAATTATAGACAATATTGCTGGACTAAATGTTGACTTTTGGACTTACTATGGGGCTTTTATTCTTGGCAAAGAAAGCATAATTTTAGATGAAAAAAGCGTACTTCTAATAAAAAATTTAATATCTTCTGGTTATAATTATAATTCAATTATTGATATTATAAAAATTAATTATCAAAACGATTACCAACTATTTTTTTTAAATATTATCCCATCATTTTTTGGTTTATTTATTATAACTATAGGAAAAATTAACTTATCTTTCGAATTTTTTATAAATTTAATAATTGTTTTATCAGTAAATTTATTAATTATCTTTTACTTCTTTCAAAAAAAAAACTACTCATCAGCAGAAAATAATAACTATAAAATTCTAACAAAACCAATATTAATGATATTTTTAGTTTTATCATTTTTTTTCTTTATAAAAAATTCATATTGGCAAATAATAAAATTATATTTCTATCTAAGTCCATTCTTATATTTATTTATTATTTTAAATAAAAAAAAAATTGTTAGGTATTTTTTTTTATTAATAATATGCGCTACACCTATTTATCAATATTCAATTTATAATGACGGCATAGGAAGAAAAAATTCTTTTCCATCAATAATTAACCCTGCCTACAAAAAAAAATTTGATTGGATTATAAATACTCATGATTTAGACAGTTGTAACACAATTGAAGTAAAAATTGACACTTCAAGATATAATGTACATAAATACAACTATGCTTCACTTAAAGTATATGACAATGAAAATTTATTAATAGAAAATTATAATAAAATCCATAAATGCTTTATAATCGAAAATGGAAGTAATTTTATAATTGTAAAAAAATAATTTTTTTCTATGATAGTTTAATTTTGTAATTTTTAATTTTTACTA
>Ga0194130_10001984_pt1 | contig 30929 bp, 27 predicted proteins | sample TA2KigsurfametaG_FD_160084 | JGI IMG/M metagenome (GOLD analysis project Ga0194130, IMG submission 160084) | Freshwater microbial communities from Lake Tanganyika, Tanzania - TA2015050 Kigoma 12 surface | ecosystem: Environmental > Aquatic > Freshwater > Lake | place: Tanzania: Lake Tanganyika...
GCGGTCTTTTCACGGAGCGCACGGTGAACATCACAGTGACTGCTCGTACGCTCTACTCCATCGATATCGATAGCTCTGGCGCGGTGGACGGCAGTGATCTTGCCGCGCTGCTGAGCAATTGGCTCGGGACGGGGGTTGGCGACATCAACTTGGATGGCGTGGTGGATGGCAGTGACGTCACGCTGTTGCTCTCAGCCTGGACAAACTGAAGTACAGAGATGTGTCTCGCGTGGTAAAACCATTCGGTGGAAGATGCGAACGTTCTGATCGAGGCTCGGGGACTGTGTAAGCGTTTCGGCATTGTTGAAGCGGTGCGAAGCGTCGATTTGACGCTGCGGCGCGGTGAGGTGCTCGGCTTTCTTGGGCCAAATGGCGCTGGCAAGACCACAACAATGCGAATGCTGAGCGGCTATCTGCTTCCTGATGCTGGATCGGTTCGAATCGGCGGGGTTGATCTTGCGGAGCAACCGCTTGAGGCAAAGCGGCGTCTTGGCTATCTCCCCGAGGGAGCTCCCGCCTACGGCGAGATGCGCGTCGAGGACTTCCTTGCATTCGTGGCACGTGCCCGTGGTTTTGCAGGGCGTGCCGTTCGGCAGCGGGTAACAGATGCGATGGACAAGGTTCACCTTGGCTCCTATGCGGGGCAGCGGATCGAGACCCTCTCGAAGGGATACCGGCGGCGCACGGGAATTGCGCAGGCACTCTTGCACGATCCGCCTGTGCTCATCATGGACGAGCCCACGGATGGTCTCGACCCAAATCAGAAGTTCGAGGTGCGCCACTTGGTGCGGTCCCTTGGACGCGACCGAGCAGTGCTGCTCTCCACGCACATTCTGGAGGAGGTTGAGGCAGTGTGCACGCGTGCGGTTGTCCTGCATCGCGGCGCGACGGTGTTCGATGGGACACCGAAAGAACTCGATGCGCTCGCGCCGTCAACGGTCATGCATGGTCGGCTTGACCATGTATTCCGCACGCTCACCGCCACGCGCGCCGGCACCCCAGCCACTGCACGGAGGCGTTCATGAGTTCCGGACGCGAACTGAAGTGTGCACCGCCATCGACTCCTACGCGCCTCCGTCGTATCGCGAGCGTGGTGTACCGCGAGTTCGCGTCCTATTTCGCGACCCCCGTCGCCGCCGTGTTTCTGGTGATGTTTGTGGCGCTCTCCGCTCTGCTGGCATTCCAGGCGGGTGGGCTGTACCAGCGTGGGCAAGCGGACTTGCGTCCATTCTTCCAGTGGCAACCTTGGTTGGCGCTCTTCTTTATGCCGGTACTCGGCATGCGGCTCTGGTCCGATGAACGCCGCTCGGGTTCGATCGAACTGCTTCTCACGCTGCCGCTCACCATCGGCGACATCGTGATCGGGAAGTTCATGGCGGCATGGGCATTTGCATGCCTCGCATTGCTGTTGACCGTTCCGATCTGGATCACGGTGGCATGGCTTGGCGGTCCTGACCACGGCGCGATTCTCGCCGGCTACATCGCAACTGCGCTTCTCTTCGCCACGCTTCTCTCGGTCAGCGCATGCGCCTCCGCGTGCACGCGAAACTCAGTCGTGGCTTTCGTGCTCGGACTCTCGGTCGGATTCCTTTTGTTGGCATCAGGGCTGCCTCTGGTATTGGACTTCTTGGGACGCCAATCGCCTGCATGGATGGTCGACGCGGTCGCATCCATGAGCGCGCTCAGCCATTTTGAGGGCGCGGTCCGTGGTGTTCTTGATGCGCGCGATCTGCTGTACCCCGTCTCTATCGCAGTCTGCGCTCTGTGGATGAACGCACGCATCGTGTCGTGGCGAGGTGCGACATGAAGTGGAGCTCGACCCGGTCATCGAGTGGGCATGTGGGTGCCCTCGCGTTGGCGGTGTTGCTGGTGATCGCACTCAATGCCATCGCTGGTCGCTGGCTGACTGGAGTTCGAATCGATCTCACGCGCGATGGGCTCAACAGTTTTTCTGTAGGCACGCGTGCCGTGCTCGCATCACTCGATGAGCCGGTCCGCGTTGATCTGTACGCGTCGACCGAATCGATTGCGGACATTCCCGATCTTCGTGCGCATGCGATACGTCTCGAGGAGTATGTCCGCGAGTTGGCGGATCGATCAAACGGGCAGATTGACCTGCGTGTGATCCATCCAGAGCCGTTCAGTTCTGCCGAGGATGATGCGCGAGTCGCGGGGCTGCTCGTGCAGCCTGTCAATAATGCAGGTGGAACGCTGATTCTTGGTCTCGTGGCGACAGGGTCGACGGGGCTTACCAAGACTGTTCCATTCTTCGCACCAGACCGCGATTCGTTCATGGAGTACGACATCACGAAGGCTATTGCAACCGTCGGACGAGGATTGAAGCCGCGGGTTGGGTTGCTTTCATGCATGCCGCTTGAGGATGCGGCGATCCGCAATCCAGATGGCTCGACGACGGCGAGTGGTCGTCCGCGGTTCGTGGTCGAGCAGATGCGCGATTTGTTCGATCTTCGCGAGGTGTCGCGCGATGCCAGCGCCTTGCCGACGGACATCGATGCACTCCTGATTGTGCAGCCCAGAAAGTTGCCTGAGTCACTGCTTCGGTCCATCGACGCTTGGGCGCTCGCGGGCAAGCCGATTGTTGCACTCGTCGATCCATTTGCGGAGACCGATTCGCATCCGGACTCAAGGCTGCTGGAGATGAAAGTGCCGGCTACTTCGCATGACTTCCCGCTGCTCCGGGCGTGGGGGATCCGTATCCCAACCGACATGGCTGTGGGGGACGTGCAATATGCCACGCCGATTCGAACGCCTGGACCTGCCGGGACACTGCGCGAATTGAACTATGTGGCATGGCTCAGCCTGACGCCCGATGCACTGAGTCAATCCGATCCCTTGCTCGCGGGTCTTGCATCGCTGAACATCAAAAGTTGTGGTTTCATTGAGCGCGCCTCGGATGCGCCTGCAGGCGTCCAGCCCGTGATCGATCCACTTGTTGTTTCGTCCAAGCGCGCACAGCTGATCCAGACGCTGAAGTTGGGCTGGTTCGGTGAAGCAGAGCAGCTTCTGCGTGACAGCAAAGCGGATGGTGTGCAGCGGGTCCTTGCGGCACGCATCACGGGCAGTATTGGAAGTGCATTCGGCTCCACGATTGGTGAGGCGAACATCGTCTTGATCGCAGATGCAGATCTGCTTTCAGACGATGTGTGGGTCCAGATAGACCAGCAATCCGGTGTGCGTCGAGCATTTGCAGATAACGGTCCACTCATCATCGGACTGCTTGAGCGAATGGCGGGGAATCCTGCGATTGCCACTCTTCGCTCACGAGGCGCATTTCGTCGTCCATTCGCGCGTGTGGAGGCGCTGCGTACGGCTGCGCAAGAGCGGTACATCGCGCGGGAAAAAGACTTGCAATTGGAGGTCCGAAAGGTGGAGATCGAGATCGCACAGCTGCAGGGTGCAGCAGGTGAAGCGGGGTCTGGAGGGATGTTGTTGTCGCAGCAGCAGCAGATGCAGCTCGCTCAACTGCAGCAGACGGTCAATGAGTACCGCAAGGAACTTCGCGGCGTGCAATATGGACTGCGCAGTGATGTCGAAGAACTCGGTTCCCGCTTGCTCGTGATCAATGTGATTGCTTGGCCGGCGATCGTTGCGCTCATCGCAGGAATCTGGTGCTGGCGTGCCGCACGCCGCGTTGACCGCACACCCGTGCTCGAGCCAACGGAGTGACGCAGGGGACGCCACTTTCAGAGCGGTCCAGGGAAGAGGCCGAGGTGGGATTCGAACCCACGAATAACGGATTTGCAATCCGTCCCCTTGAACCACTTGGGTACTCGGCCGGTTTGGGGACAGATATGGTGGCACCTTTCCCCCTTCGCGTCAAACGCAAGTGAATTGTTTTCAACAAGGGGGTTCCAATGGCATCAGCCTTGCGTTAACATTTTGGCATGAGTCAAGGCGCAGTTGCTTCCCCCGAAGTCCAAAACGCACCCAAACCAATGACCAAGGGTCCGATGGGCCCATGGGCGGTCGTGGTGCATAACGACGACATCAACACCTTTGATTTCGTGATTCGCTGCTTGCGAGAGATCGCACGGCTCGATTCACCGGTCGCCGTGCAGAAGACGATGGAGATTCACCAAGAGGGTGCATCTGCAGTGGCGCATTCGCACCGCGAGCATGCAGAACTCATCTGCGAACGCCTCCAGAGCCGCGGGCTGACCGCAACGTGCGAGCCAGCCTGAACGCTCTTGAACGCGCGATGACTCGAGCTTGGAGATGTGTGGTGGGGAACCGCCATCCGAGGCACGCGTTGATCCTCCATCATGTTTGGATGGCGTGCTGCGCTGTGTCAGTTTTCTCAGCGGGCGCAGATGCAGTTCTGCTCATGTCAAGCAGTGGCGCGTATGCGACGACACAAGACGCGGCAAAGTTGCCTGCAGCGGATCTTGAGCCACCCGCCGCATCGCAGTCCGGACCAGCCATCACGCCTGCGCAAGAGGCGGCGGAGATCAAGGCATCAGGTCGGTTCCTACCGCCCCTTATCCCGGAGGGTGGCATCTTGCTTCGCGCGAACGCGGTGCTCAACCGTGATGACTTCCTTGGCGCGTGGACGATCGTTCTTCAAGACCGCGTCAATGGCGCTTCCAACAGATCGCTGATCCTTCTTCCGGCCGGTCCGATGGGAGACATGATCGTGCGTCATCGTCGTGCCATTCGCGATGGAAGTTCCGCACCCCTTTTTGAGGTGAGCGGCAAGGTGCTTGCCTTCGGTCGAGCCAACTTCTTCCTGCCGTCGTTCGCTGCACCTGTCACTCGAGTGATCGAGCCGTCGCAGCAAGGCGCACTCGAGGCGCCAGGGTCTAGGAGTGCGCTGAAGTCCGGAGGCGGTGCGCCTGCGGCGACGACGGTCGCCACTGGGGTGGATGCGGAAACAAAAGGCACAGATTCAGCTTCGCCCATTGACCCGGAAGTCTTCGCACAGCAGCTGGAGCAGAAGTTGATGGCGCAAACACCTGCCGTCCCGGCAAACATCGATCCAGAGCCTGTCGCAGTTCAGGCTGCTGCAGGTGTGGAACAGCCATCGCGCGCGACGGATCCGAACGAACTACCGATGCCAGAAATACCGATGCCTGTGGCCAATCCGTCGACTGCAGAGGGAGGCGGCACTGCGACAACGAGCGCGGACAGTGAGCCTCCATTTGTGCTGCCGATTCCACGTGACTCGCCAACCGTAGCGGCGCAGCAGCAGGGCGGGGCACAGTCCGTGCCGCTGCCCTCCATCGGCCCTGCCGAGAACCTGCCGAGCAGAATTGCACCGCTGCTTCCACCGATGCGTATCCATAGTCGGCGCGGCGTCATCACGCGTGATCCAGTGACGGGCACGTGGCGTTTCGTCCTCGCATCCGGTTCACGGGATGATGGTGATCACTCGATCGAGATTCTCCCTTGTGAGCAACTGAAGTCGCTGGTCACGATGGCGCGTTCAAGTCCGACGCCGGTCCATGTGCTGTTGACGGGCGATGTGACGGTCAGCGATGGTCGAAACTACATCCTGCCGATTCGCTCAAAGCCGATTTACGGCGGTCGGTGGATCGGTCCTTGACGTGTGAGGCCATCCGCGGCTGCTTCGGGCGCGTGATGTCTGCTGAGGACCTATCCTCTGTGGCGCGATGTCTGCAACGCTTCCGACGCGATTTGTGCTGACCACGTCGCTTGGCGAGATCGAGTTTGCCGCGTGGGGCGATGTGGCACCGCAGCATGTCGCGAGCTTCGCCAGGCTCTCAGCAAGTGGGTTTTATGAGGGTCTCCTTGTTCACCGCGTGATTCCTGGTTTTGTCGTGCAGGCAGGATGTCCAGAGGGCGATGGAACGGGAGGACCAGGCTGGAGCATCCCAGCGGAATTCAGCGGTCGCCCGCATGAGCTTGGCGTCCTGTCGATGGCACGATCCATCGAGAGAGACAGTGCGGGGAGCCAATTCTTCATTTGTCTCTCGCGCGAGAGCTGTACGCATCTGGACGGCAATTACTCCGCGTTCGGCAAGGTCACGCGTGGGATGGACGTGCTCGAGAGGCTTGCCGCAGTGGAGTGCGAGCGATCGGGACGCCCCGTGGATCCGCCGCGAATCCTCAAACTGGAGGCGTTCGAATCATGACCACGCCTGAGGTCTCCGACCGATTCCAGAAAGTGCGTGATGCGATGCTGGCATTCCGCGATGCGCGCGAATGGAAGCCGTTCCACGATCCGAAGAATCTGGCGGAGGGTCTTGCCATCGAGGCTGGGGAACTCCTGGAGGTGTTCCTCTGGAAGACGACGGAAGAGTGTCGTTGCATGCCGAGTGATCCAGTGGCCATCACCAAGATCCGCGAGGAACTGGCTGACTGCTTTCTCTTCTGTGTGCTCATGGCGGATGCATGCAAGATTGATCTGATCGACGCAGCGCATGAAAAGATCGAAGTCAACGCGCGGAAGTATCCAGTCGAACGCGCCAAGGGACGCCGCGACAAGTACGACGCGCTTTGATTCTCCTGCGAGCGACGGACGTCCGCGAGCCAGACTCAACGTACGGTCGGTGGAACGTTCCCCGCGTCGATGGTCGGCTTGACTCGCTCGCTGCTTCGATCGGTACCGGGCATTCGTGCGGGCGCAGGGACCAATTGCATCGACAGAATCACCGGTATCTCCTTTGGACGACCTGTGGATGCATCGGCGATTGGCGTCGCGGCAATCGAATCGATGGTGCGCGACCCCGAGACGACGAAACCGAACGCGCAGTATTGACCGTCCAGACGCGCCGTGGCTTCGCGTCCAAGCGCGATGAAGAACTGAGAGCCGGCCGAATGGGGCTCATCGGCGCGCGCCATGGAAAGGACGCCGTAGTCGTGGGGAAGTCGGCTCGGCTCAAGCGCCAGAACATGCCCGGGACCACCATTGCCAGAAAGCGTTGGATCGCCCCCTTGAATCACGAATGGACGACCCTCGCGATCCGCAGGCACGATGCGATGAAAGCCGCCGCGGTCGTAGAAGCCTTCCCGCACGAGCGTTCGAAAATTCCACACGGTTGCAGGAGCCTCGTGGGGGGCGAGGGCGATCCGCATCTCTCCATGATCGGTACGGACGAGCACGTCCATTTCTGGGTAGATGCGATAGCCAGAAAGTACGGGCGGATCACCATCGATCCAGGTGCGCTTGATCTCATCAATCGTCGTGTCATCCGGATCAAGCGCCTCGCGGCCCCATCCGACCACCCGAGTGAACTCCGTTGATCCATCTGGTCGCTTGCTGCGAGCGGTGCGCACAGGCGGCGGCTCCCGAAGCGGTTGGATGATGAGTGGAGACCCGATCGCTTCATCGTTCGCAGCGAGTTGGAGCCATGCGGCCCGGTGCATGCCTTGGACACCGGGCAGCACCGACAGAAGATCGATCTTGCCACTGGAAAGATCCTTCGCCATGCCGAGAACTTCGCCTGCAGAGTCGATGAGCAGCAGGGTGTGCTTCGTCTCTGGGTCTGTACCGCGGATGATGATCTCAACAGGACCGTTGGGTGGTGCAAACAAGCGGGCTGCGCGCAGGGCGGTCACATCGCGTCCACTCCGTGAGGAACGTTCATCGGTGTCTCGTGGCTTTGTCTGGCGAGGCTGGGGAGCCCTGCTCGGCGCGACCGTGGGATCCCGAGGCGTCTGGGGACGCAGTGTGGGCGCAGCGGTTGGAGCCACCGGTGGTGTTTCAACGGGGGCATTCGCAGGCGGTGGATTCGTCGGCGTTTCTTGCACTGCAAGGACGCACGCCAACACCACGGTCGAAGTCACCAGAGTCATTGACACGCCATCACGCTATCACGGATCGCCTGCCACGCGATGCGCTGCCGATCACAGGTTCGGCAAAGTCTTATCATCGAAAACATGGCGGTGCGACCGGCAATCGTTCAGAAACGACTCATCATTGGACTTGAGATCCACGTTGAGTTGGCCACGCGAACAAAGATGTTCACGAGCGCACCGAATGTGGCACATCCAGATCACTTCGATGCGGCGCCCAATACGCTTGTTGCGCCTGTTGTTGCAGCGCTCCCGGGCACGCTGCCTGTAATGAATAAGCGGGCGATCGAGATGTCGATGATGGTTGGGCTGGCCCTCGGGTGCACGATCGCGAAGCAGTCAAAGTGGGATCGCAAGAACTACTTCTATCCGGACCTGCCCAAGGGCTATCAGATCAGCCAGTATGACCAGCCGTTGTGCACGGATGGGAGTGTGGAACTCACGCCTCCGAGCGGGGAGGTGGTGCGCATCGGAATCATTCGAGCACACTTGGAAGAGGACACGGGGAAGTTAGGTCATGAGTTGCCAGGTGGCGCGTCCTATGACGGATCGCTTGTCGATCTCAACCGTGCTGGAACGCCGCTCCTCGAGATTGTTACGGCGCCTGACTTCCGTACCGCGGATGATGTCGTTCTCTTTGCTCAGGAATTGCGTTCGATCTGCCGCTTCCTCGGCGTGACCGAGGGCATCATGCAAAAGGGACACATGCGTTTCGAGCCGAACATCAACGTGGCTTTGACCCTTGCGGATGGGCGCGAGGTGCGGACACCAATCGTCGAGGTCAAGAATCTGAATTCATTTCGTGCGCTCAAGGGCGCGATTGAGCATGAGGCCGAGCGCCAGCCACGGGAGTGGGAGGAGACGGGGCGTGAGCAGGGACGTGGCATGAAGTCCACCCGCGGGTGGGATGATGTCGCGATGGCCACGGTGCTTCAACGAGAGAAGGAAGATGCGCATGATTACCGTTATTTTCCCGACCCGGATCTCGTCCCCGTCGAAGTCTCCGAAGCATGGATTACGAAGGTTCGCAGCGAAATGCGGGAACTGCCGCAGTCGAAGCGCAAGCGTTACACGGCGGCGGGTATCGGCGAGAAGGATCTTCGCCAGTTGATGGATGCGCCGGCGCTCTGTGCATTCTTCGATGCAGCCGTGGATGCCGCTGGCGGTATGCATGCGGCGGGAGCGGTTGCCAAAGTGGTGCTCAATGCGGGCGCGCGCCGTGCGAACGAGACAGGGGTCGCGGTGCATGAACTCGGTATCTCGCCTCGTGCGGTCGCGAGCATCGTGGCACTGCGCGAGTCGGGGCGCGTGTCAGCCCAGGGAGCGGATCAGTTGTTCGGCATGGCCTGCAGCGGCGGCGATGATGTGGAAGCAATGGCGGAGAAGAGCGGACTGCTTGTGAACAATGATGCTGGTCAGCTCGATGCATGGGTGGATGCCGCCCTTGCCGCGAATGCGCAAGCGGCTGCCGATGTGCGTGCGGGAAAGATGGCGGCAATCGGACGAATTGTCGGCGCGGTTGTCAAGCAGTCAGGCGGCAGTGTCGACGGCAAAGCGGTGCAGGCGGCGATTCTGAAGCGGTTGGGGAGCACCAACTGATGCAGACGCCCCTTGTTCCGCGCTACTGGTCAGAACAAGGCGTCGAGCGTGTCTTGATCGACGAGGGATCAATCAATCGCCGTGTACAAGAACTGGGGCGCGAACTCGTCGCACAGTTTCAGGATGGCAGGGAAGTCGTGCTGGTTGCCGTATTGACGGGTGCGGTCGTCTTCGTTGCGGATCTGATGCGCGCCATTCCGACTCGCGTCAAGATCTCGATGGTCAGCGTGGCTTCCTACGGGGCTTCGACGCAAAGCCAGGGTGCGGTGCTCGCGTCGGCGCTCCCTGCGAATATCAGTGGAAAGCATGTCATCATCGTCGATGAAATCCTCGATTCAGGAGGGACCATACGCCTGCTTCGAGATCGGCTGATGGTGCAAGGCGCCGCATCGGTGCGCGCGTGCGTCTTGCTGCGCAAGCAGCGACCCCAAGCTCTCGGAACGCCTTGCGAACTCATCGGCTTTGATATCCCCGACGTATTCGTCGTTGGCTATGGACTCGACTTCGATGACGAGTTTCGCAATATGCCCTTCGTCGGAGTGCTTGGCGAGGCGGCGATTCGTGCACGGAGCACGACATGAGTGATGTCCTCACCGCGGGTACGGCGGTGCGCGAACTCGCGGCGGTGATCGACGAAGACGAGACCATTCTGCTGGTTGTACGACCTGCGCCATGGTTCATCGTGGCGACAAGTGCGCGAGCGTTACCGGCAGCCGCGGCAGCCGGTGCGGTGCTGGCTCTCGTATCGATTGATCCATCCATCCCCTGGGACTTGAACGGGTCTCTTCTGGCATTTGCCGCCATCATGGTTGCGCGCGCCGTGTGGCAGAGTGCAGATTGGCTGTGGCGCGTCTATGTCCTGACGGATCGGCGTGTCGTGGTTCGCCGGGGTGTTCTGCCGGAGGTGTCCGAGTGTCCACTGACGGAGGTCGCAGGAATCGGACAGCCGCAGCGTTGGGTCGAACGATTTGGCAAGACAGGTTCACTCGCCGTGCTCTGTGGGCCATCGCGCCGCACTCGGCGCGCGTGGCGGCTTCGGCAAGCGAAGTCTGTCGAGAGTGTGCTTCCCGTGCGATCAGGTCAGATGGCACCATCATCGGCGAATCGGAAGTCGGCATCACAACATCGCGTTCGAGTTGCGACGGAACTGGAGTGGAGCGTGATTCGAACGCCCGAGACGGTGCGACAGAAGATCTTGCATGCGGTCACTCGCTACCGCTGAAAGCCCAGCGAGCGAGGAAAACCCCGCTCGCTACCAAAGTCCCTCACGTGGATTCTGCAGTCGTTCGCCGAGTTCGCGCAGTGCATGCTGATCCTGATCACTCAGCGATGATGGCGCAGCGATCTGAATGACTGCATAAAAGTCGCCAGGCGACTTGTTCGGCGGTGCGACACCCTTGCCGGGCACACGAACCCGCTTCCCACTTGATGTGCCTGCCGGCACACGTACGTCAACCGTTCCCTTCAGAAGTGGGACGCTGACCTTTGTACCGAGGCTCGCCTCCGCGATCGTGATCGGGACATCAACAAGAATGTCCAGCCCATCCCTGCGAAAGTGCGGGTGTGCTGCAACCTGAATGTGCAGCACGAGATCGCCGGCGGGTCCTCCACCGATTCCCGGATTGCCGCGCCCTGCGATGCGCAGTGAGGATCCGGTGGCAACACCAGGGGGGATACGGACATCGAAAGTGATCGGTTTGCCGTCCTCGCCATTGCGCAGCGTGACGCTCCGAACGCCGCCAACCGCCGCCGTGGTGAAGTCCACCGTGGTTTCGATCTCCACGTTGCTGCCCGTGCGTGCTGCAGATCGACCCGTCCGGCCTGCTCTGCCTCGACTGCCGACTCCGCCGCCACCACGCAGGAAGTCTCCGATGCCGCCAAGACCGCCGAGCATGTCGTCGAGATCTTCTGGATTCACATTCTGCCACGGACCACCGCCCCCGGGTGTTCCGCCGCCGAATGGATTGCCTGCCGCGCCGGCGTGTCCGAACTGGTCGTATGCCTTGCGCTTCTGCGGATCCGAGAGGGTGTCATACGCCTCTTGCACCTCGCTGAAACGCTTGGCTGCTTCGGGCGATTTGTTGCGGTCGGGATGGAACTCCTTGGCGAGCCGCCGATGTGCTTTGCGGATGTCGTCGTCGCTCGCGCCCCGCGTCACACCCAGCACCTCGTAGTAGTCGCGCGCCATCGTGCGCTCCGAGTATAGAAGTTCGGGGCGTTTGAAAGCAGTGCATGCCGCCGTTGGGTTGAATGAGGAGCCTTGCGAGGGAGCGCCGTAGCATCTTGATCCATGAAGCCCGTGTCCGTTTCGCTGCCCATCGTCACGCAGCCGCAGGCCTCCGGGCGCGAGTGCGCATCGCACCGACAGACCCCCATTCGACCCTCGCGTATGTCTGTGAAGCGCTTTGCCGTTCTGCTTGCGGTGCAGGCCCTCATCTTGGTGCATATCGCCCACTGGGTAGCAGCTGGTACCACGCTCGCACCGATCGAACCGAGTGAGTCGATGGAGACACTGAAGTACGGAACGGTGACGGTCGGCGCGATCTTCTTTCTGCTCGCGCTGGCATCAACCGCAATCTTTGGTCGCTGGTTCTGCGGCTGGGGCTGTCATGTGCTGCTTCTGCAGGATGGGTGTGCGGCGCTTCTGAAGCGCATGGGACTTCGTCCGCGTGAGTTCCGATCGCGACTGCTTCGTTGGATACCGCTTGCGCTTGCCCTCTACATGTTCGCGTGGCCCGTGGTGTATCGCTTTGGCATCGCGCCATTCATGCAGCCCGACCTTCAGCCGATGCAGCTCTCCTGGAAACTGACGCTGGATGACTACTGGGCGACATTTCCTGGCTGGCTTGTCGGCATTCCATTCCTGCTGGTGTGTGGTGGGTTGACTGTGTGGTTTCTTGGCAACAAGGGCTACTGCACCTACGCATGTCCCTACGGCGGTTTCTTTGCACCTGTCGACGAGCTTGCGATCGGTCGGATCCGTGTGAACGACGCCTGCGAGGGGTGCGGTCACTGCACTGCGGTTTGCACGTCGAACGTGCGAGTACATGAAGAGGTGGCGCTCCACAAGATGGTGGTCGATCCGGGCTGCATGAAGTGCATGGACTGCGTGTCAGTCTGTCCGAACAATGCGCTCTCTTTCAGCTTTGGGAAGCCTGCAGTATCGGTCAGCTCCGAGAGGCGCGCTCCGCGCAGTTGGGATCTGACGTGGACGGGCGAAGGGGCTCTGCTTGCGGCTGCACTGCTTGGGTTTTACGCCGTGTACTTCCCGTTCACAGATGGGGTTGGCAAGGTCACGCTGCCGTTGCTCTTCGCCTCGGGGCTTGCAGCATGCTTCGCGTTCATGGCCTGGAAGTCGGCACAGATCCTGCGTCGCGTCCCGAGCGGATTTCACCGAGTGAACTTCGTACGAAAGGGGCGTATCGCCGCAGCGGGGATTGTGTGGATCATGCTGACACTCGTCATCGGCGCAGGTCTGTGTGCGAACCTCGCCACGAATGTCAGTGCGCTGATGGCGTTCCGAGATGATTCACGAGTTCGAGTGCCCGAGACGCTTGTGTTCTCGCCGGATCAAAGTCCGATCGATCCGCCCACGAACGCGTCCGCAGAGTCTGCGATCGTGTGGTACCGCCGAACGCTGCCGATGGCATCAGGCGGATTTGCCATCTTGCAGCCATCACAGGATCAGATCCTGCTGCGAATGGTGTTTCTGTACGGTGTGCTCGGGCAGTGGGACGAGGCCGAGGCACTTGTGCAGACACGCTTCGGGGTGTCCGACAATGAGGTCTTTGCACTTCTGCTTTCGCGGATACGGTTTGCCTCGGGGCAAACGGAACAGGCGGTCGAGTGGCTGGTGGAACAGGCGCGGCGCCATCCCGAGTGGATGGGCGTTCCAGAAGAATTGATTGGACTGCTGGTGCGCGAGGGGCGGAACACTGATGCGATCCTGTTTGCGCGCGAGGTATCGAGCCGCCCGGGGGCCCCGGCGATGCTGAACAACCGTCTCGCTGCGCTGCTGATCCGCCAAGGATCGGTGGATGAGGTGGAGGAGGGGCTTCGCATTGCGCGAGTGACACAACTTCGTGAACCCAACAATCCATCGCTGCTGGGCGTGGTCGGCCTTGGAGAGATTCGGCTCGGTCGGGTGGATATCGCGGTACCGCTGCTGGAACGTGCGCTTGCGCTCTCTCCGAACGATCCTGCTCTCCATGAGATCATGGCGGAAGCGTGCGAGATACGGGGTGAAGGTGAACGTGCGCAGTACCACCGCGATCGTTCGGGCGAGTTGCGGTTCGGCGCTCGTGCAGAGTGAACTATTGGTTCGAGCGCTGAGCGGAGTCAATGGTCTTTTTCATGGAGCGTGGAAGCGTCCTGGGATCAAGAGGACGCTATGCTCGCCCATTCGATGTTGGCAGCGATTTCCATTCGTGAATTGCTTGACTCGCGTGCAGTGATTGTGCCGCTCACGGCTGTCGATCGGCAGGGCGTGCTCGACGAACTCTGTGATGCGCTGGGAGGAACGGGTGCAGTCTCGGATCCTCAGCAACTCAAAACAGCGGTGTGGGAGCGAGAGCAACAGCGTTCCACTGGTATCGGTGAGGGGCTCGCGTTTCCCCATGGAAAGTGCAGTAGTGTGGCGCGGCTGGCCATCGCCGTCGGGCGTCCTGCAGTACCGATGGACTTTGGGGCGATTGACCGCCGCCCGATACGACTGATCGTGCTGCTTGCATCACCGCCCGATCGAATCACAGATCACATTCAGGTGCTCCACCTGATCAGTCGCATCTTTTCTGACGCGGCGACTCGTGAACGCATCTGCCTCGCGCCTGACTCAGCCACGCTGCGCACAGAGCTCCTTGCCGCGGAATCCGCGCTTGCGGCTCGAGGCGTCTGACTCCCGACAGCCCACTCGCGGTCAGTTCCACCGCGCGGTGGAGGCACGGATCGGCGCACGGCTGAACCAAACGAGCATGAAGATCGGCAGCGCCCACTGCCAAATGAGATTGAGGGCGATTCCAAAGAAAGCAGCCACACGCATAGTGGTGGTTGAGGCGCCTGACGGCTGCAGTTCAGCTTCAAATATTTCAAGCTGCGAGGTAAAGATCAGAAAGCCGTAGCCCGCAAGCAGCAGCGCAAGCACCAATTTTGCCACAGCCCATGCACGGAGGAGCGCCAGGCTCGATGCGCGGCGACGGAGCAATTGGATACCGCCGACAAGCAGCATGACTGCCACGAGCGTTGCCAGCAGTGAGAGTCCAACGTTCAACCACAGATAGCGTTCACTGGCTGCGTTCTGGGCAGCAAACGAATCTGCAGCCGCCGGTAGGGCATCTGCAAACATCGAGTAAATCTGCTTTTGAAAAAGGGAACTGACCGTCCCGCAGCCGTTCTGGAGAGTTCCGGCAGCACCGAAAATGATGGCGAAGGTTCCAAGGATGCCGGGCCATCGGTCCGTATCAGGCGCACGCACACTCTCAAACTGAGGTGGCACAGACGGGGGCATTCCAGTCATGGAAGACATTGCAGGATCTCCTTCAGGCACTCAAGTGCACGATCGAATGATAACTGCCATCGGTAAGAAGCTCGGCGGCATCGCCGATCGAGCCGCGCGGCAGCCACTCCGTCTCGTTCACGATCTGCCCGCGCCAGTGCTGTGCCAGCCACCGCGCCTGTTCCTGATTCTCGGTCGGGTCGAGACTGCAGGTGCTCCAGACCACATGACCGCGCTCCGCCACAAGTCCACGGTGATGAGTGGCGATTGCCCGCTGCAGTGCCACCAGTTCCGCCATGGCATGATCACTGAATCGGTAGCGCGCTTCAATGCGCCGTGCCAAGACCCCCGTGTTGGAACAGGGCACATCAAGAAGCAAGAGATCAAAGGAGCGGGGGTACGGTCCGAGTTCCGACAACTCACAGACGCGCAGATTTGCAATTCCCTTCGCACGCTCCCGCAGTGCGCGTAGGCGCGCAGGGTCCGGATCTGTCGCCCACACTTCAGCACCCGGATGCAACAGAGCGAGTTGAACCGACTTCGTCCCGCGCCCGGCACACGCGTCCAGTATGCGACGTGGTTTGAGGCCCTGGGTCGTCAGGACGGCTTGCGCGCTCGCAGGATCCTGCAGGATCAGCTTCGGATGCTTCTGCAGCAGCTGTGCAAGTTCAGCACCACCTAAATGATGCACGAAGAAGTCTGTGCACGAGTGAGGCGAGAGGCCTGAAAGTGCGGCCAGATCACTGCATGCGCGATCTGGACGACCATCATGAATGACGAGCGGCATCTGCATCATGCCGTGCAGGGCAAGTTGCCGGGCAATCGGCAGACCGCGCGTCGCATGCCAGCGTGCGATCAACGGATGGGGATGACTCGTCTGGACGGCCAGCCGCGCTACGGCATCCGAAGGAAGCAGTGGTTCGTTCAGCAGCAGCAACTGTCCGTCTGGGAGTGGCAGCAGGTCGCGTCGTTCAACCCAGTCTGCACAGCTCTCGCGGGTGATCGTTTCGCGGCGGAGCCCTGCGACTCGTCGCAGAACAGCGTTCACCATGCCTGCGGCTCCCTGTTGCAGTCTGCTTCGTGTCCAGCCCACAGTGTCATCAACTACTGCGTGGGTTGGCTCGCGCGGCATGAACAAAAGTTGCGTAATACCTGCGAGCAGTGCGGCGCGCGCAGGGGGCTGCACTTCGAGCCACGGTCGCGTGCAGAGTGGACGCGCGATGGATTCAGCCGTCAGCCAATGGCGAATGGTGGCGCGCTCGATCGCTGCCGCGAGCCCACTGCGACTCTCGGTCTTCCCCTCGACCGCATCCTTCTCGGCACGCCCTGTCTCGGCGGAGGAATCAGCGACCGATGCCGTCCGCCGCTGATCAAACAGCAGATTGGGAAACGCAGTCACCTGCGGCAGCAGGTGATCGAGTGCCGCTGCACGCGGCATCGTCTGGCGAACGGAAGTCACTTGGCACGCACGCGGACAGCGGACTTGCGGAGTGCAGACGCGACATCCGTCCGCTCCCACGAGAAGCTGCCCTTGCCAGCCGAACCGGGCTCACGACCGAAGTGCCCGTGATACGCGGTGTGCGCGTAGATCGGACGCTTCAGATCGAGCGTCTTGATGATGCCTGCTGGGGTGAGGTCGAAGTGCTCGCGCACGATTCGGGCAAGTTTCTCGTCGGGAATCTTGCCCGTGCCTTGCGTGTCGATGAGCACCGACGTCGGCTCCGCGACACCGATCGCGTAGGCGACCTGCACCTCGCAGACTTCCGCCAGATCCGCACCCACAATGTTCTTCGCGACATACCGAGCCATGTACGCGGCAGATCGATCCACCTTCGACGGATCCTTGCCGCTGAACGCGCCGCCGCCATGTCGTCCGCGACCGCCGTAGGTGTCCACGATGATCTTGCGACCTGTCAGTCCGCAGTCGCCGTGCGGGCCACCGATCTCGAAGCGACCCGTTGGGTTCACATGCACCGCGATACCGTCATGCCACCAATCACCCAGAACAGGCTTGATGATGTGCCGAATCACCTCGGACTTGAGACGATCCTGGCAGTCGTTCCACATTGGGTGGTGCTGCGTGGATAGCACGACATTCTCAATCTTTCGCGCGGATCGTCCGTCGTATTCGACGGCGACCTGGCTCTTCGCATCGGGGCGTAGTCCCTTGATGAGCTCCTTCTCGCGAGCCTCCGCCTGACGTGCGACGAGCCGATGCGACAGCATGATCGGCAGCGGCATCAGCTGCCGCGTCTCTCGGCAGGCGTACCCGAACATCATGCCCTGGTCGCCGGCGCCCTGCGCCTTCTTCTTCTTGCTGGCGGTCTTTGTGTTGACGCCGCGAGCAATGTCGGGCGACTGTCGCCCAAGGGTCACAAGCACGCCACAGGAACGACCATCGAATCCCTTCTCTGCAGCGTCGTATCCGATCCGCACGATGGTCTCGCGCGCGACCTTCGCCACGTCGACCTCCCCGGCGCAGGTGACTTCGCCCGCGACGACCGCCAAGCCGGTCGTCACCAGGGTCTCGCATGCGACTCGCGCTTGCGGGTCAACCGTGAGCATGGCATCCAAAACGGCATCGGAAATCTGGTCCGAAACCTTGTCTGGATGCCCCATAGACACGGATTCTGAGGTGAAAGTGTAAAAATGGTTTGGCATATTGGTTTCCTGATCGAATAATTGGCAGTCGAACAATGTACTTGTCGGTGGTCGAAACGCCAACTTGCCTAGCCTTTGCTGAGACCTATGCCAGAAGTCACCGCGCCATTGCACCCAACCTCTGACCACTGCGCAGAACGCGGCCGACTCGGTGCCGCAGGTTCACTGGTGTGGGCTGTCGTTTCCCTTGGCGCGGTTGCACTCCCCTTGTATGCGCACGGGAAGGACGACACGCTCTTCGCAACGACCCACGTATTGGTTCGAGTGCAGGCCGGATATGAAGCGCGTCAGGATGCGGACGGCGACTGGACCTTCGCTCGTTCGGTGGAGCCGAACGACAGGGCGAACCAAGTGGGCGCTGCGGCAGGACAGGGTGCTGCTGAAGTGGATGCGCTCTCGCGCATCATGCGCGGCTTTGGCGTGAGCAACATCGTTCGACCGCTGCCATATACACCGCTGCATGCGGACACCGCCATGGCAGTTGGACTTGACCGGTGGTGGCGCATCGACATTCCAGAGGGATCAAACGCACTGGCAGTCGCAGATCTCCTGAAGGCTTCGTGGAACGGCTTCGAGGTCTCCGAAGTGGACGGGGTCGGCGGTCTTGCCGACATTCCCAACGACTCAAGTTTCAATGTGCAGTATGCGCTTCTGAACACGGGGCAAAGCGGCGGCACCGTCGGTGCTGATATTCGGGCAGTTGGCGCCTGGGAAATCGCGTCGGGCAACCCAGATATTGTCATCGGGGTGCTTGATAGCGGCCTCTTCCCGCACACAGAACTGGCCGGCCGCATCTTGCCCGGGCGGAATGTTCCGCTCAACACCAGCGACACGAGCGAAGTGTGTGGGGGGCACGGTACGCATGTCAGCGGGATCATTGCGGCCGCGGGCAACAACCAGACTGGCATCGCAGGTCTCTGTTGGAACGCGAAGATCCAGCCGGTGGTGATCGTCAACCCTTGCTCGGGATTGGAGTCGTACGTGGCAGACGGGCTCGTGTGGGCAGTCGATCAGGGAGCTGATCTCATCAACATGAGCTTGCAGTACACGGTCGGGTCACAGTACTTGCTCACGGCGGTGCAGTATGCGGCAGCGCGTGATGTGCCAATGTTTGCGGCGACGGGCAACAGTAATACGGCAGTGGCCTTCCCTGCGCGCTTCTCGGAGACGATCGCCGTCGCGGGGTCGAACCGCCTCGACCAGCGCTACAGCCTCTCGAACTTCGGTCCCGAGGTGGATGTCACTGCACCCGGTGAGGTCGTCTACTCGCTGGCGGTGAACAACAGTTACAGCACTCGAACGGGAACGAGCATGTCATGTCCGCATGTGACGGGCACCGTCGCGCTGATGCGTGCCGTCTACCCGCGCATGAGCCGCACACTGATCCGCACCGTTCTCATGCAGCAAGCACGCGACATTGGAGCAGCTGGCTTCGATCAGATGACCGGCGCAGGTGTTGTGAACGCAGCCGCGAGTGTGGCCGCCGCCGCCGCACTGAACCCCGGCCCAGCAGATCTCGATAATGATGGGGTGGTGGGTGGCATGGATCTCACAATCCTGCTGTCGCAGTGGGGCAGTTGCACCGGCTGCAACTGCGTCGCGGATATCAACGCCGACTGTGTCGTGGATGGCACTGACTTGACCGCGCTCCTCTCAGCCTGGTCAGGCTCCTAACATTCGTGTTGCCATGAAGGGCAACGTCACGCTGATTCCTGTCGAGCTGACGCGGATTTACATCCGCGAGATGACCGATTTGCAGATCATCGAGTTGACCGAGATCGGCGGCAAGCGCTCCTTTCCAATCGTGATTGGAATGGTGGAAGCGTGTGCGATCGAGCGGCGCCGAAGTGGCACGGAAGCAGAGCGACCTCAAACGCACGACCTGCTCGCCAACGTGATTCGAGTCCTTGGTGCCACCGTGGCTCGGGTCGAGATCTGCGATCTCCGGGAAAACACTTTCTTTGCGAATGTTGTTCTTCGGCGCGGAGGCGAAGAGATCACTCTCGATTCGCGCCCCTCGGATGCGATCGCCGTCGGGGTCGCCATCGATGCACCCATCTTTGTCGCCGAACACGTGCTTGCCACTGCATCAGTGCAGGCAACGCAGCCCTCGTTGCCCTTTGCGGTCGACGAAGACTCGGAATCGGATGATGATTTGGAGAATGTCTCGGGAGATGAGGATGATCCGGAAGGCAACTGGTGGGGGGATCAGGGTGTGTCCGAAGAAGATGAGGAATAGTCTTGACGCGGACCGCAGCGGCGGTGACCCACGAATCAGTCGGCGTCTCGAACGGAGTCTGTGAGAGGGCCGAGCAACTCGGTGAGCAGCGTGGTCGCATAGGACCCGGGGGGCAGTTCAAACCGCAGCAGAATGAATCCGCCGTGTTCGTCCACGCCTGATTCCACGCTCGTGCTCCGGACGGTGGCACGCAATGCCCGTCGATCACCCGTTGGAGCGTGCGGAGCACGTGCCAGTTGCTCCGCCGATACACCACACTCCTGCATCATGGCACGCTCCAAATCGGCGGTGATGCCCGTGGGTGTGCGCACGGATGTGCCAGGTAGCGGTCCGGTTGTTGTCGTCTCGAATGCTGCGGATCGCGCGCGTATCTCGGCGAGGTCGTCGTCCGCACTGATCAGGAAACATCGAGAAGAATCGCCGATCTGCATGACATCTCCATCACGGGGGATATTCCATGATCCGTCATCGAGTCGAGCATTCAGCACGCGGTTGAACACGGCGGACTGCCACGCGCTTGTCCAGAATCGCAGATGATCTCCGCCGAGATCCTTGACAGCACGAGATGGCTTTGCGCCGCGCGCAAGGGCGGCCGTGACACGCCTCTCGGCGTGATCTTCGTCGCCCCAGAGTGGAACAGCCTCCCCGAAGCGACCCTGTGTGCAGGCCTCGCGTGCGGCCCGCTGATGAGCAGGGAATGGGATACCTCCATCACCAAGCGCGATCAGGTGATCCACGAGCGCATCCCACTTTTCAAGCACGCACCATGCGCCAAGCAAATGTCCATCCTGTCGGTTGCCGAATCGCTGATACCCGAACGCATTGGGCATGCCGATGCGTGTGATGTGTTGAAGGCGTTTATGAACGGAAGGCACTTGCAGCGGATCCACTTCGCGCACCCTGATCACGAAGCGATTGCCAGCCAAGTGCCCGAGCCGCAACTTGTGTCGATGGCGTGCGGTCCAGAGGACTTCCAGTCGTTCGTGTGTCAGTTGAGCTGCAGGCTCAGGTCCGGTCAGATTCACGGAGAGCAGTTGCCGAGTGATGGCATGCTTGTCCTTCCGGCCCGCAAAGCCCACGTCCCGCGGTGGAACGCCAAAGTGTCGTGCCACAGTCTTCACGAGTTCATCATGTGTCATGTCACGCTTTTGAACGGAGAGGAACAGATGTTCACCCTCGCCGCTCGGCTCGTAGAGCGGAATTTCATCCACGAGAAAGTCCTCGGGCCGCACCTTGATGCGACCGCGAGGCCCCTCGGCCTTCAGCAGTGTGCGTGGTATCGGCGGTGCAGACTGTGAGCCGGCACCTGCCGACATCAAGGGAGAAGCCGATGGGATATGGACTGGCACACCGCATGTCTTGAGCCAGCGCGCAATCTGTTCCGCAGGACTGCCCGCATGATCGATGTGCACGGCGCTCCATCCAAGTTCACGCGCAGCGTCAATGTTCTCTCGCAGGTCGTCCGCAAACAGGATGTCAGCCGCCTGGAATCCTGTCGCCGCCTCGAAGGCTCGGTAAATATCTGCATGTGGTTTATTCCTGCCGAGAAGATGCGACGCGTGGCGAATCTCAATGGTGTTGAACGCATCACTGGTGTCCAGCATCTGCTGCCAGTGCACACCATTCGTGTTGCTGAGGCACGCGACGCGGATGCCAAGCGACTGCACTTCCTGAAGCAGTTCACGCATCCCCGAGTAGTCACCAAGGATCCAGGCGCGGTGGACGCGGTCGATCTCGTCCGGCGTGTGTGCTCCACCGAAGGCGTCGGCAACTGCCGCAAGGAAGTCCGTATGTGAGAGCGCGCCGCGCTGATACATGTCAACCAATCGCGCGCGTTCGCGCACGAGTACAGGGTCGCTCTCAGCAGCTTCTGCGCGAAAAGGTACGCCTGCCGCGGCACAGCCTTCTTGCCATGATCTGCAAATGCGAACGACAACACCACCGAGGTCGAGACAGAGAACCCGTGGTGGTCGTGGTGCGCCGTTCATCTCGCTCGTGTCGCTCATGGCTTGCGCGTGCGCCGCTCCTGACGCCGGGCGCGGAAAAAACGAGTGAGCAATTGGCCGCAGCGCATTCGATCGACGCCGCCAATCACTTCCATGCGATGATTGAGACGCGGATCACGACAGAGGTCATAGAGCGTGTCGACCGCTCCCGCCTTGGGATCGCGCGCGCCATAGACAAGACGATCGATACGGGCATTCACAAGCGCACCGGCACACATGGGGCAAGGCTCAAGTGTCACGGCGATTGAGCAGCCCGAGAGGCGCCAACCACCGGCGGCAATGGATGCGGCGCGAAGCGCTGCGACTTCCGCATGTCCCGTCGGATCGCCCGTCGCCTCACGGTCATTCGATGCCTCACCGAGTACGACCCCCTCGCGGTAGATGACGGCGCCCACGGGCACTTCGCCGCGCGTCGCAGCGTGCTCCGCCAGCGCGATGGCACGCCGCATCATCTCGATGTCTTCACGTGTTGCACCACGCGGAAGACTGCGTAGCCGCCGCGATGTGCGATGCCGCCAGGATGTGAAAAGAGATGCGCTGCCTCTCACTTTGAAAGCCCCTCTATCACTCGTCGCCTACGTCACCCTCACGAGTCCGCCCCGTGCGCAGGCGTTCACTGAACTGCGCCAGCACGCGTCCGCCCGACACCTTCGATGGGGGCGCCACCACGATCAGCCAGATCGAAAACTCGTAGAGCAGGTAGAGCGGTACCGCAACGATGACCAGCGACAGCAAATCCCCAGGTGCAATGAGTGCAGCAACGACAACGACGCCAAAGAGCGCGTAGCGTCGATGGCGGCGCAACATGTCGGGGTGAACGATGCCGAGCCAACTGAGAAGCAACATCACGATGGGGAGCTGAAACGCCAGCGCGAAGCCTGCCGCGAACAAAAGCACGAAATCCAGATACTCGCTCAGGCGAAAGGAGGGCACTAAATCGCCAGGGTTCTCGAGCGCAACCGATGCGATCTGCAGCTGTGCCGCATCGCCCTCGATGGGCATGGCAATGCAAAGCTGCTTCGTGTCAGTATTGATCCACATTTGTCCCGCATACGGCGTCGTGGGATTGCCGTTGATGAATGCCATGGGCGCAGGTTTCTCGGACAGCGCGTTTGCGCCAGCATCCGTCACCGGCTCGGAAGGCAGCAGCTGCTGTGGTGGAATGCTGAAACCAACGAGTACGTTCAGCATCAGTGGCAACATGACCCAGTACAGAAGCGCGACACCCGTCAGCGCCAAGGCACCACTCCCCGGCAGGAGCAAGCGAACATAACGGCGCTCACTTCGATGAAGCCCAGGTGCGACAAACTGCCACAACTGCCAGAGCACCCACGGCACCGCCACGACGATCGCAAGAATGATCGACAGCTTGAGATCCGTCATCATCGTTTCCGTGGGGCTGAGAACAGACACGCGCGCTGGAATGCCGTTGTGGCGCATCGCCCACAACAGGGGCTCGCAGAGGAACTGCCGCACATTCGCACCGAAGATGAACAGCAGCACCATGAGGGGGACGGGCACCACAAGCGCCAAGAAGACGCGGCGCCGCAGCTCTTCGAGGTGGTCGCCGAAGCTCATGGTCGCTTCAGGTCGTGATGCATCGCCGCCGCCAAGCATGACGAACGATCCTAGTCCATGCGTGTGGCGTTCAACGTGTCCACCGGATACCGAAGAACCGCTCGGCGTTCATATCGAGTGCATGCTCCAACTCGTGCGGATCAACGCCACGAAGTTCGGCCAGAGCATGTGCGACATGCACCACATGGCGTGGCTCATTTGGCCAATGCCCGCGCACGGGTTGCGGCGCGAGAAATGGTGCGTCTGTCTCCACCATCATCCGATCCAGCGGTACTCGCTTTGCGACTTCGCGCAGATCGCGCGCACTTGGATACGTCACGACACCGGTGAAGGAGATCCAGGCGCCGAAGTCGAGTACCAGATTCGCATCCGCTGGGGTTCCTGTGAAGCAGTGAAAGACAAAGCGATCACGCGGCAGACCACTCGACGCGAGGATCGGTACAAGATCTGCGAATGCCTCGCGGCAGTGCACGATCACTGGCTTTGCGAGTCCCTCGTTGTTCCACCGAAGAACATGCGACAGTTGTGCATCGAGCACCGAGCACTGCACATCGAAAGGAGGCTTGGCGTAGTGGCGATCAAGCCCCAGTTCTCCCCACGCCACGCACTTGGGGTGGAGCGCCGCGCGGTGCAGCTCCTCCCAGTCGCAGGGCGCATCCGAATACAGCGGGTGAACGCCCGCCGACGCATACACGCCCTCATGTGCGGCGGCGAGTGCAACGCACTCGAGTGCGTTCGCCGTGGTGGTTGCAATGGTGACCGCGCCGTGAACGCCAGCAGCGCGAGCCGCCTCAAGCACTGCGTCCACACGCCCCGAATACTCGGGAAACGTCAGGTGGCAGTGCGTGTCGATCATGCGGATACCGCCGTGTCGTCACGGTCGGGGCATGTCGAAGCGATCGAGCATCATCACCTTGTGCCATGCGGCAACGAAGTCGCGTACAAACTTCTGCTTCGCGTCATCGCTGGCGTACACCTCGGAGAGCGCACGCAACTGCGAGTTTGATCCGAACACAAGATCCACGCGGCTCGCGGTCCATTTCGATTGCCCTGTCGTGCGACAGCGTCCGTTGAATGTTTCCTCATCTTTCGAGACAGGCGACCAGACGGTGTCCATATCGAGCAGATGAACGAAGAAGTCATTCGTGAGCCGACCGGGAGTTGCGGTCAACACGCCAAGGGCCGATCCATCCCAGTTTGCACCGAGCGCACGAAGACCGCCCACGAGCACGGTCATCTCGGGCGCAGTCAGCGTCAGCAGATCAGCCTTCTCCACCAGCAGATGCTCTGCGCGGCGTGGGAGTCCAGGAGAGAGGAAGTTGCGGAAGCCATCCGCGGATGGTTCCAGCACACGGAAGGAATCCGCATCCGTCTGCGCAGCCGTGGCATCGGTGCGCCCTGGCGTAAAGGGCACACTGATCTTCATGCCCGCGTCGAGCGCGGCCTTCTCGACCGCCGCGCATCCACCAAGCACAATGAGATCCGCAAGCGAGATGTGCCCGCGACCACTGGCGTTGAACACAGCTCGCACACCCTCGAGTTTGCGAAGCACTATGTCGAGTGCGGGGGGGTTGTTGGCGGCCCAAGCGCGCTGCGGAGCGAGTTGGATGCGTGCGCCGTTCGCGCCACCGCGCTTGTCCGTACCGCGGAACGAGCTTGCCGATGCCCACGCCGTCGCAACGAGTTGCTGCACGGTCAATCCAGATGCAAGGACCTGCGCCTTCAGTGCTGCGATCTCCTGCTCGCCCAATACCGGATGCGAGGCCTTCGGCACCGGATCTTGCCAGATCAACTCCTCGGATGGCACCTGCGCGCCGAGATAACGCGAGCGCGGTCCCATGTCACGGTGCGTGAGTTTGAACCACGCGCGCGCAAAGGCATCGGCAAACGCCTTTGGATCCTTCTGGAAACGCCGAGAGATGGGCGCGTAGGCGGGATCCATGCTCAGCGACAGATCGGTCGTCAGCATGATGACGGTCTGGCGCTTGGAGGCGTTGCCCGCGTCTGGTGCGGTGACGCTGGTCTGCCCGGACAGGGTTCCCTTCGGCACCCATTGCCACGCACCTGCAGGGCTCTTGGTGATCTCCCACTCGTGACCGAGCAGCGTGTCGAAGTAGCCGTTGTCCCACGTGGTCGGATTGGGTGTCCACGCACCTTCAAGCCCACTGGAGATGGTGTCGCTCCCGTGTCCTGTTCCAAAGTTGCTTTGCCAACCGAGTCCTTGCTGGTGCAATGGTGCAGACTCAGGATTCGGACCCACGTGCGCCGCAGGCGATGCCGCACCATGCGTCTTGCCGAAGGTGTGACCTCCCGCAATGAGAGCAACAGTCTCTTCATCATTCATCGCCATGCGCGCGAATGTCTCGCGGATGTCGTGCGCGGCGAGCAGTGGATCGGGCTTACCGTTGGGTCCCTCGGGGTTCACATAGATCAGACCCATCTGCACGGCCGCAAGAGGATTCTCCAGTTCACGCTGACCCGTGTACCGCTCGTCCGCAAGCCATGCGCGTTCGCTTCCCCAATACGTTGTATCCGGCTCCCACACATCGCTGCGGCCGCCGCCGAATCCGAAGGTCTTGAAGCCCATCGAGTCGAGCGCCACATTGCCGGCGAGGATCATGAGATCCGCCCACGACAGCTGCTTGCCGTACTTGCGCTTGATCGGCCAAAGAAGCCGCCGAGCCTTGTCGAGATTGACATTGTCCGGCCAACTGTTGGTCGGCGCGAAGCGCTGCATGCCCGAACCTGCACCGCCACGACCATCGCTGATGCGATAGGTCCCCGCCGCATGCCATGCCATGCGGATCATGAACGGGCCATAGTGCCCGTAGTCCGCAGGCCACCACGACTGCGATTGAGTCATGAGCACACGCAGATCGGCGCACACCGCCGCCAAGTCGAGTTGCAAGAACTCCTTGGCGTAGTCAAACCCAGCGCCCATCGGATCGGACTTCGTGGAGTTGCGCGCGAGCGCCGCAAGGTCCAATTGTTCGGGCCACCAATCACGGTTGGTTGCTGCCTTTGCGGGATCGCGTGTGAACGCTCCTCGGAAGGGGCAGGTGCCGCCCGTTGCCTTGACTTCGGTAGACGGTGCGTTGATGGTGCTCATGGGCGTGCTCCTCAGAAGAGAATTCAGCGGCCATCCACTCGGTAGAAACCTCGTGGATTGACCATGAAGTAGCAGTCATACGGCTCGAGAGGTGGCAGGCGCATGAATGGCTTGCCCTGCTCATCGCGGTCCATCATGACGAACCACATCTGTTCAGGTCGGCCGCCACCTGGCTTCTTGCGGATGCCTTCCTCGCGGATCTCGTTCACGAGATGATCGACCCACTTCAGTTGTACGGCCTTGTCCGCGAATTCATCCCAGTCGCCGTTCTTCTTTGCGGAATACATGCGCGCCTTGAACTCATCGAGCGAGATGCCCATCTTGCGGGCGATCGGCTCGGCCAGTCGACGCTCCCACTCCTTCATGGTCTTCACTTCCTGCTCAATGTCGGTCATGTTGCCCGATGCGCCGCCCGACATCTGATGATGCAGGATGATCGCGTTGGGATACGCGTAACTGTGCGGCGCGAGTGTCGCAATGGTGGCCGCCATGCTCGCCGCGAAACTCTTCACCACGACATGCACGGGAGCGTCGCTCGTTTCGATCGCCTTCAGAATGCGGTAGCCCTGCATCACGCTGCCACCAGGCGAGTTGTTGATCACGATGAAGATCGGCGCCTTGCGGTCCTGATTGTTGAAGTAGTCGATGCGGTCGCACACATAGTCTGCGGTGCCTGTGACGATCGGGCCATCGAGTGCGATCTTGCGGTCGCTCACCGTCAGCACGCCGTTCTCGAAGGGGGTAGCCGTGTAAGTGATCGGCGAAGTGACAAAGTCGCGCAGTTTGTCGATGCCATCTCGTTCCTGCAGCAGCGCAGCGGAGGTTCGTGCCTGAATCTCCGCACGCATTTGCTCGTCCGCCATCTTGGACTGCTCGGCCTTTCGCTTCTCGGCCGCAAGCATGTTGTCTGATGCAATCGTCTCCTGCTCGCGGCGCGTGTCCGCAAGCTTCGCGCGGTGCTTGATGTCCAGCAGGTCCTGCGCGGAGCGGATGCGGTCCATCTCCGCCTTGTTCGCGGCGAGTTCGCTTTCGACCTTCGCCTGTGCGAGCGCCTGTGCCTGCTTCATCCTTTCGAGTTCTGCCGCATTGCTCGCCAGTTCGCTTCGCAGCGCCGCGTCGCGGAGCGCTGCAGCCCGTTGCATGGAATCGAGCTTTGTCTTGTCCGGCTCCGCCTGCGAGTTCTGCTTTGCAGTATTGAGGGCCAGTTCGGTTTCCAGTCTCGTCTTCTCAGCACGCAGGCTCGCGAGCTGCGCATTCAACTCCTGCTCGCGAAGTTCGGCTTGATGGCGAAGGCGCTTGATCTCTGCCTCGGTCGAGTCTGGCCCGGGCGCGGCGGGTGCCGCCGCGGCCGTGGTCTGCGCAGCTGGCGCACCAGCTCCTGGTGTGTCGGTCTGTTTCTTTGCCGCATCATCCGATCGAGCCATGCTCGCGCAGGCAAGGAGTGCGGGCAGGGTGAGCGAGGCAATCGCAAGCTTTGATAGGTGTGGCATCATTTCTCCTTGTTCTTTGAGTTTGAAACGCGTGGAACCTCAGATGCGTTCCAGGGGCCCCACAGTGTATGCAGCAGCACCGGCATCGCCCGAAGTTGAGGGGGTGCCAGAAGGAAGCTGCTGCGCGGCTGTCCCCTACGCGCGATTCTGAGACAATGCCGTGTGATGCTCCAACGCGCGACAACAGGAATCATCATTGTTCTCTCTGCGGCGGTTGTAGGGGGAGGTCTCCTGTTGCTCGTGGGTCCCTCGGCGCCGACGATGCCGAATGGTCCTGTTGCTGCGCCAAACCCAGCACCAGTCGAGGAGCAGGCAGCCACCGCTGCATCAACACCAACCGCTGTTCCGGCACCAGCTGCTGAGTCGATGAGCGATGTCAGCCCGCCCGACCGCTCTGCAGCGTGGCGGGCGGCAGCGGAGTACTCGCGATCGGCCGACGGCGAGTTTCTGCTCGTGATGCAAGACGGCAAGGTCGTCTTCGAAGATGGGCTGGCGGGGTGGAGTCGTTCGCGTCCGCACGCGCTCGCGAGCGGGACCAAGAGCTTCACGGGTGTTGCCGCAATGCTCGCCGTGCAACAGGGACTGTTCACGCTCGATGACAAGGTGAGCGACACGATCACCGAGTGGAAGTCCGATCCACGCAAGCGCGAGATCACCGTTCGCCAACTCCTGACACTGTCGAGTGGGCTGGAAGCGGATACCGCGGCGGACCGAAAGAGAATTCGCACGATCGCAACTGGCAATGCGGTCGAGCGCCTGCTCGCCGGGCGTGACACACGCGATGACTTCCACGCGCAAGCGCTTCAGGCACCGATGCTTCACGATGCGGGCGCCCGGTTCGACTACGGCGCCAATCACTTCTTTGCCTTCACGGAGTTCCTTGAACGCACGCTGCGTGCGCGCGGCATTCAGCCCGCGACAGCATGGGAGTGGTATGCGAAAAACCTGTTCGATCCAATTGGCATGCAGGTGGCGCGCATCGGTCGCGATCGGCAGGGGCATGCGCAGGTTGCGGGTGGCGCGTCACTCAGTGCAGAGCAATGGGCAAAGTTCGGCGAGTTTGTGCGGCTCGGTGGGCGCGTTCGTGCTGCGGATGGAAGCGATGTGCAACTGCTGCGAGCCGATCTTCTGAATCAATGCTTTGAGCCATCGAAGTGCAACGAGCGTTACGGACTCACGTGGTGGCTTGGACCGCGTGGTGCGCCGAAAGATTTGCCTGCGATCTGGATGGCAGCCGGGCTTGGCAAGCAGCGCCTCTATGTGGTGCCTTCGGTGCGCATGGTGGCGGTGCGCTTCGCTCCGCTCAACAGTGAGCGAAGTGCGTTCAGTGACACCCGCATGTTGACGCTGTTGCTCGAGGCACTTGGCGAGCAGTCGCTTCCATTCGGTGAAGTCAAGGTGCGCGGTTACAGCGGGGTGATTCGGTGACAGCGCCGTGAGGTCGAATGCTCACGGACTCGGCGCTGGAGGCGCTTCGGGCTCAACCTCCGGCATGTCGGCAGGGGCGTATGCGTCCGCATCCTGACTGCGCTTGTTGCCCTGTGCATCGGTACTGGTGGCAGGCGGCTCTGGCACTGTGAGCAGCGGTTCGCTGCCAGTTCCAAACATGGTGGAACGCGACCGACCCTTGAGCAGATCACTCAGCATCGCTTCGCCAAGATCGCTTGTGACCACATGCACCGAGATGGGAACCGCCGCCGCCGACTCGGTGTAGCCCGTGCAATCACCAACGGATTGCCAAACGATCTCACCGCTTGGCGCGTGGTACAGCTGCAGCACCATGTTCATGTTCGTCCAGTCAGATCGGACGATGGTCAACCCAAGCGGATTGAAACGTGTCGAGTTGCTGATGTTGATCCACGCGATCGTGCCCAGGAAGAAGTAGTCCAGTCCTGTTGCCTTGCCCAGTGCCGCCAAGTCCTCGGCAGCGAGAATGCCAGTGTTGTTTGCGCGGTCGAGCAAGTTGTGCAGTTCGCGTGACTTGCCCACGCGCGCCGCGAGTGCCGTGGTTGTTGGTCCAGTCAGCACCGTTGCATCGGGGCATATGCGGTGGAGCCCGATCCGCACGGCGTCGGATGCAAATACCCCGAGTCCGCGGAGTGGCGCGCCTGGCGAGACGCCTTGCAGCGTGCCCACGCGCGGTGGCTTCGCGGTGAGGATGGCACGGGCGCCACCATCGCGCTCAAGCTGCGAGTTGCCATAGACCGCAGAGCGCGTGTGCAGCCCGACCTTCATGGATGCTTCGCCGCAGCCGAAACAAACAGCCGTCAAACTGATAAGAAGGAGCACCCGCGTGAAAGGCATCATCATGCAGCGAGGGTACGACCCTCTGCCCAGGCTGTGGTGCCGCCGCGGATTGAGTTGTGAACAAACACCTTGGAACTGCCCAACGAGCGCTGGCTTGCCGGGGTTTCACACGCGTCGAGCGCCTGCTGCCGAATCTGCCGTCTTGGCAGCCGCCGACCGCGCGGCCGATCGCGCCCATCAGATCGCAACTGCTCCATGTGCGAGAGATTCACTGCAAAGAGAGCGGCCAAACATCCCATCCGAGCGGGGAGTGCCCTGTGCGCGCTCGCGGATCAAGGAGACCGTTTGCATCGATCGCGTGTGTGAAGATCAAACTGCGGGGGAGGGGGGGGGCCCAGTGGAGGACGGTGCCGCTGTGATCTGACTTTCGCCTTCGACATACTTAATTTTAGTTTGCATATAAAAACTAACTTTGACGGTTTCGGTTATAGGTCTTTCTTGAGTTTGGATTGCAGCTCCTTAGGCGGTGGGGCGCAATGACATGTTTCCGTCCTTTGGCGTTGATTTCGCCGATAGTCGAATTCGGACCCAACGGCACTCACCATCCCATGCCGTGAGGCTCGGCATTCATTGCGGCACCACCCCTTGCCCCCTACCATTTGTTTTCGTCAAAACATTGTGAAAAAAATCACAAAGTAGCGTTTCTGTGAACCTCTTCTTGCACGCTTTCTTG
>Ga0194130_10001986_pt1 | contig 30922 bp, 29 predicted proteins | sample TA2KigsurfametaG_FD_160084 | JGI IMG/M metagenome (GOLD analysis project Ga0194130, IMG submission 160084) | Freshwater microbial communities from Lake Tanganyika, Tanzania - TA2015050 Kigoma 12 surface | ecosystem: Environmental > Aquatic > Freshwater > Lake | place: Tanzania: Lake Tanganyika...
TGCCCAACCGGATTAAAATGATAGGATTTCGTATTGTCTTCGGGAGATGATAATGGAGTATTTGCACCTCCTTTCTTTCCTCCTTCCAATTCCTCTTCATCCTCGTCCTCATAGAAAATGGCACCGGTATCATCATCGTCGTCTTCGTCTTCTTCGTAAAAAATAGCAGCAGATTTTCCCTCGTCGCCCTTCTCTTCCTCTCCCCTTTTTCCCAAGATATCTGTTTTTGAAAATCGAATCGGCTGTGCATGAATCGCCGCTGTAGATACTACATTATCCACATAGGGATTTAATACATCCTTATCTATTTTGACAACTTTCATACATACATTTTGCAGCTCCTTTTTGGGAATCTGTACTGTCTCCGGATATTGACTCAATCGAATCATGCTGTCCAAATATACATGTATTGTATCCAGGTAAGATACACCCAAAATGTTATCCGCGACAATGGTAATTGTCTTATCGAAAAAACTGACTTTGATGGATACTGGAAATCCCGGATTGTCTATGATCTTTCCACCGACATCTTTGTGTGTCCCCAAATAATCAATGAGTCGCTGATTTGCATCCTCCTCGCTCATTTTATAATTTTGCATAAGCCCACTTATAATGTCGTTAAGATCCTCGGTTGTCTTGTAGATTTCATTAATCAATAGAGTCTGTGCATCCATTTCGCGGAAATTTTCAACGCGTTTGTATCGCATAGTAGTTCCTGTTTTCTCATTGTCCTCAATAATATCAAACACACTTGATATGCATCCAATGTATTTTCCGAAATTAAGATCATTATTTAACTGCGATTCCAATACATAATTCATTTGAATAATTTCAATGTCATCGCGATAGAACGAGTCAAAAATAGGAATGCTATATCCGATTTGTTTAAGGCTCCCGTTCATTTGTAATATAACCGGATTCACCAATGTTTTCAATAAATCAGTTAATTGTTCGAGTGAAACGGGAGATTTATATGTCGAAGATATCAATACATCCCCATTTTGTTCAATCGACAGTTGAAAAGATGAGGATACCTTGAGCGTTTCAGGATGAATATCTTGAATATACATGGCGATTTGCTTCGATTTTCCAATTTCCTTGGATAATTTCATAACCATGTTTTCTTGCAAAAATGGAATGTGTTTTCCATCATTTGTGCGCATTTCAGTATAAAGACGATACACATTCTCCCGACGTGTTCCCGGATTCCACTTAATAAAGGGAATGTTTCGTGTGGAATGAATCGATTTAAACACCGACTCCAGCGGAATAATCGCTTTCATAAACGATTTTATTTTGAATTTTATATTTGTTATACCCTTCTTCATATACTGAATTTCGTTTCCATTGCGACTATTATAGATGTCGTAAAAGATATCAATACTCTTTTGATAAAGCGCCGTATTCTTGTTTATGATCTTGGCATTTTCTTTGAGAAACCGTTGTTTTTCAGACAGCCAATCTCCCAAACTGCTTATTCCATTTTTGTAAAGAAGAGGAAAATAGGTACGTATTGCATATGTTTCATCGACTCCGATCGCATTGCAATGATCAAGCACCGGTTCTACTTGCGCAACATAGATCGTTTCATCATGAATTCTCCCAAAGTGATAGTTTAATAAAAGATGATTGTCCAATAAAATAACCGATTTATCATCTTTTAATGTGCCAATATTGTTTGCAGTTAAAGTGTATGGATTTGCAGAAAACATATATGTGGATTCGTCATCTTCATACATGATTCCCAAGGAAATGTTTTTAATGACATCTTTATCGCGAAAGGCAAGTTCGATGTCTTCGAAATCATATTTTTTGGATTCGTTGGCGGCATCAGGGAGATCGAGACCGATATTATAATTCGAAAACAATTGTTTCATAACAGGGTACGTTAGAGGTTCAGTATCTTTCTTGGTAATAGCTCGATGCAAATCGATATAATCCACCTTTTCAGGAATCTTGCAAAACAAATATAATTCAGGGTATGCGACTTGATTCACATTCAGTTCATTAATAATTTTTTTCTTAATGGAATGAATGCTGTCGTCCAAGTATATTTGTGCATCTGAATATACAACAGGAATCTGTAGTTGTTCGATTTCATCCAACTCAGTTTGACTAAATATTTGGTTCTTATCATTCGAGTTATTTCCTTTACAAAATACGAGTATAGTCTTTGTTTTGTTCTCCGAATCCAACACACGTACTTTGTAAATATCTCTTTTAGGTAGTTCTATGACCATATTTGATTATAATAAAGAGACATTTTATGTTGTATCTATATAGATCATATTATCATTTTATAAATGAAAAAGGCAGTCTTAGTAGGAATTAATTATGAGAATGATCCTAATGCTCGTTTATATGGATGCATCAATGACATCAATAGTATGGGAGATATATTAACAGATGCGTTCGGATACAGAAGTGAAAACATTACTAAATTGAGAGATGATACAACAAGTGCATCTTTTCTCCCAACAAAATCAAATATATTAAGTAGTTTAAGCAATTTGGTTCGCGATTCTGCAAACTGCGCCGAAATTTGGTTTCATTATAGCGGCCATGGTTCTCAAATCATAGATCGTAATGGAGACGAATCAGATGGAAGAGATGAGGTTATTGTACCTTTGGATTATAATAAAAACGGGGTTATCGTCGATGATGAAATATTCAATATACTTAGATCCTCTCGATGCAAAACAATACTTGTATTTGATTCGTGCAACAGCGGAACTGTGTGCGACTTACAGTGGAAATTCGATTACGTAAATAATAGACAGGTGAAAGTTCTGAACACCTCTCAACGCGTATTATCGAATCCAAACATTATATGTTTTAGTGGTGCGCGTGATGATCAAACCGCAGCAGATAGCTATAGCAAAGATAAGCGTCAGTGTATAGGTGCTTTCACAGATGCATTTTTGGCGTGTCTCCGAAATAGCAATATCAATATAGAAGCAGTTCGATTGCACACAGATATATGTGCGTATTTACAGAGAACTGGTTTCTCCCAGAGATCTACATTATCTACATCTTCGGCGACTCCATCCTATGTATTCAAACGCACAGGAACCCTTGGTGAGCCGGCGCGTGCATCGATGCCTATTGTGAATTCTTCGGTAGTGAATAGTCGGATTGCTACTATGAATTTGAACTTGAAACCACAAAGTGTGAATATGAATATAAAACACGTATTTGCCGAGACACACCCAACCCCGAATACTCCTCGACCTGATCTGCGTATGCGATTTGTTTTTTAATATAGTTATTTTTGCAAAAAATATTATACTCTAATTTCTGTACAGTATAATACGATTATTTTGGGTCGTTGATCCAATCAGAAATTATTTTGTAATCAACTGGGTTTTTAGTTTCACATACTTGAATCCAATTTATATTTGATGAAATAGTTCCAAAACCAAAAAAATTAAAACCTGAAAATGTTTCAGACGCAACATAAATATAATATTTATTAGGTTGTATAAGTATTTGACGTATATAATTTGTATTTAACAAAACATTTGTTAATTTGACAAATCTTGACATAGTACTTATATGTATATTGTAGTGTATTTCTATTTTTTATATCCTATAAACAATAAAATTGAAAATATATACTGTATGTTCTGCACAGTATAATAATAGAGAAATATTATAATCAGTATAATGAATAATCTATCTCCCGAACAACGCGTCGCCTATTCCAAATTTGTGCGCGGAAAAAATCTATTTATTACGGGTCCTGGAGGTACCGGGAAAACAAAACTTATTCACCGTTTCACAGAGTACGCAAGTCTCAATCATATTCCCTATCAAGTGTGCGCGATGACTGGTTGTGCTGCTATATTATTGGGATGTAAAGCACGCACACTCCATTCATGGAGCGGTATTAAACTTGCAAAAGGAACGAAAGAGTCTGTTATAGAATCTGTATTGAAAAACAAAAGGGTTTGCAAATCGATTAAAGGTGTAAAACTTCTGATTATCGACGAGGTTAGTATGATGTCCCAGAAAATATTTGAAATCATCGACGATCTTTGTCGCCAAGTGAAAGGACGCCCTTTCGCACCCTTTGGTGGAATGCAAGTTGTCTTTACCGGAGATTTCTTTCAACTTCCTCCCGTAGGGTCCTATCATGAACCCGAAACCATGAATATGTGTTTTGAATCGCCGTTATGGGATAGCGTATTTGATCGCGAAAACACGGTAGAACTAAAAACCATTTTTCGACAAAATGATCCGGTCTATATCGATATATTGTCTCAAGTGCGTCGAGGATCTCTAGATAACGAGCATATTGAACGTCTTCGGGGATATGTACGACGAGAATACAACCCAGATAACCATTATGGATGTGCTCCCACAAAACTGTTTGCATTACGAAACAAGGCGGAGTATATAAATGACCTAATGTTTTCAAAAATAGATAAACCGTGTTATGAATCCAAATATACGACATGTACTACAAATACGAAATATATAGATGCTTGTACCCCTATTCCAGCAAACGTGCTACGCGAATGCCATGCATTAAATGCGGCCGAAGTTGAAAAAGAACTGGAGACTCTTACAAATAGTATGCAAGCTGAACAAGTATTTCAATTTAAAGTCGGAGCACTTGTAATGTGCACTAAAAATATAAGTCTAGAGACCGGTATATGTAATGGTACGCATGGCGTTATTATAGATATATTACGCGCAGGGGAAGCGCATGCAGTTCCCATCGTTCAGTTTGCGAATGGAGTAAAAATGACAATGACTCCAGTAGCATGGCAATCCGAGGTATATCCAACAATATCCGTTCATCAAATACCGCTACGACTTGCGTGGGCATTAACCATACACAAGATTCAGGGAGCGACCATGGATATGGCGGAAATGGATATTGGACATACGGTATTTGAATATGGTCAAATCTATGTCGCATTATCGCGAATCAAATCACTGGATGGTCTGTATTTACTGAATTTTCAGCCCGAGAAAATCAAGGCGAATCCCAAGGTTATCGCATTCTATGATCGCATTCAACAACAACAACAACAACAACAACAAGAACAAGATCAAGATCGCATTGCGACAACAGAATCAGAAGCATTTTCTACAATAGAATCGTTTGAATATGTGCCCGAAGAGATTGTTGCAGTAAAAGATCCGACCATTAAGATATGTCGGATGCCATATTGATTATTGAACATATGATATTTATATATTACCTAACACTTATTTGAATCCAATTATTTATTGAAAACATATCTCCACACCACTTTATATTTTCGTCGTACTCGGGATAATATACATTTGAAAAAAATCCCAAATAACCAATGATTGCAGAGAATGATCCATGCGATAATACTATATTCTTACATGTGCTCCCAAATTGAAATGTATATATTTCATCAACGACAACTATTTTTGCAGATCGATATAATCGTATTAAGTTTTTTATGATAGGATCATTTGGATTATCTGTCGATATATACAAATGATTAAATGAAACCCGTTGAATCGCGTTTATATAATATTTGAGTCCTGGATTATACTTTTTAACGTCGGTTAATCTTATGTGAATAAATAAATCATTATTATTATTGTACCGACGATTGAATACGTTATTTTTCATAATATTTGTCTTTACGATATCTGTATGCAAATAATTGTATAACAAATGACTTATTTCCTTGGTCTGGAAAAAAGAATTATTGGGATCTAAATTGTAATTTATAGAATCAGAATTATAAATTGTAAAATAGTTGTCGTCAGTTAATTCCTGAATCTCTGAATATGTATTATCTCCACTAAACAATTCGATCCCTAATTTGTTGATTATATCTTCACTACAGTAATCCACCTTCAAATTATGTTTGTGTGATAATATACTAACTGCTAAATTCCTTATGATTTGATTTCCCAATCTACCGTTTTTGTGTGTTGTTGTAATCATGTATATATATGTATATACGTGATTGTATATTTATTTAGGTATCGTGGGATATAGAATATATGTATCGTAAATATATAGGTGTGTTTGCAATATATGAAAACACAAAAATATGTATCTAGAAATAAAAAAATACGAAGGAAACAAAGACAAAAGACCAAAAAGGTTAAACGGACAAAGAACAGGGGAGGTACAAACGAAAATGCTGCGGCAAAAACAATACAGAAGTTTATGAAAAATCCGACTGTAGCAGAACGTCGTACTTCATTATTTTTAAAAAACATATGTAGTGATTCAAAAACATGTATTGCATTTGGTATCGAGCAACAAAAAATATATGACTTTTTTGATGGATATACGAATAAAAAATACATCAAACTACCGATTCTCCCCATTCAAGATGTGCAGAAATCCAAAAATGGATTTGTGAATCAAATCGAATATGAACGCGATGGGTACAAGTCGTATGCCATTATGAAAACCAGTTTAAAACCTAGTGCAGATAATTTGGTGTATGAATACATTGTAGGAAAGTATTTGAATAAGATGTCCAAATTTTACCCATGTATAATGCAAACCTATGCACTTATTCAATATGACAATGTAGAATGGAATAGGATTGATGTAGATCCAACAACCCCCGAATTATTATATGCGGCATGTTCTAATCCGCTTCAATATGGAGTACTAACCCAACATATAAAAGATTCATTAACATTATATAAAATGGTTAGAGAGTTTGGAATCATACATGATACAATACTATCATTACATCAAATATATTTCACACTACACTGCTTACGTAATAATTTCACACATTATGATTTACATCTCAATAATATATTATGTTATTCTGTTGGAAATTATAAATATATTGAATTTAATTACTATATGAATGACGGAACCGTTATTAAATATAATTATAATCGTCTTGCCTATATGATTGATTATGGTCGTTGTTTTTTTCATGAATCCGATACAAATAACAGTGAAAGAATATTAAATACATTATGCACAAAGCCTTGTCCAACACCATGTGGTGTGGGACACGGATTCAAATTTTTATTTGGAAACCCCGATATGTTTATTAATGGAACTCAACGAAATATGAGCGCGGATTTGCGAGCAATGAGACTGGCGTTTCATCCATATTATGGAGCAACCCCTGAATATAGAAATGAAAATAAGAATATATTTGAAAAAATAGTATTCGACGGAAGTTATAGTACTCCAGAAGTTTTAGAAGAAGGATTTTCAGAAAATAAAATTAATGATTTTTCCATTAATAATGTTTCCGATGCGTTTCATCTATTAACAACCGCGGTAAATAGGGCGTCGGATTATATTCAACGTATATATCGAGCAAAAAATTATACGAAACTAGGAACACTTCATATATATGAAGACGGTATTACACCTATAAGATATGAACCATATGTTCCATTACCTGAAGCTCCAATATCCGATGAAATTGCAAATAAAAAACAAAAAATAGATACAACTATTTCAAAAAATACATATGAAGCACCACCTCCAATCCCAACGGTTGGGATCTTACGCAACAGATTGGCGAATCAAGGACTACCTACACCAATACCTTCAAAAATACCGGTATCACTTGCGCCTGCGTATGATCCAAGTATTTTTGATGCAGATACACGTTCAAAATAATATCGAATACAAAATAATAAAAAATGATTTTTATTTTTATTATTTATACTGGCAATGCATTTACATTTAATGAGAGTTTATGATGTCATGTAATTTATCGAATGAATGGATTATTGAAATGCGGATTCTGAAACAACTATTTTATGGGTTTTCACATTCAATATATGAGCCCAGCTACGCGGTCCGCCTTTTTGTGATTTTTTTGGTATTTCACGTGCATCCCATCCAACATATTTGAATGGTTTGGAACCAACAGAAAGAGCCTCATCATATATTTCAAGCGCTTCTTTGAATGTTTTTGCAGATCCGTAAAAATCATAATATCCTCCACACGGGTAATAACCGACTCCGGCAAATATTATATACGTCGGTGCTTCCGATAAGTGTTCGCGGTAAATAGACTCCATTATTATTCGTTGCGCGGTTGTCGTATAATAGATATGTATAACAGGCTTTTTATTTCAATTTTATTATTTATAGGGGAGTCTCATATAAAATAGGAGAGTCTTATATTATGTTCATTGATATACGTTATTTCAAGGGTGTAAATCTATATCTTCGACGATAAAGATACTGAATTTACAATGTTTGTGCTTATAAACTTTTCTAAATAATTTTCCATGAATACTTCTCTTCGATTTTCATGCTTTTTTGTGAATACATAGCTATCTCCCTTTTTTCGAACGGTCCATCCCGACTCGATTGCGTTATTTATAAAAATCATTTTATTCATATTCGGCTCTGGATTCGTTTTCATATTTGGTTGCATATATTTTTTAAATATATGTAGTTTTCTATCATAAAACGCACTCATAGATATTATATTGATATCGATATCATCTATTTATATGATTTCAGTTAGGACAAGGGATTTCCGTCAGAGTCCAGTTTAATAAGACATATTTTATTTGACGGCATCGTGTTTTGATTTGGATTTGAAGTCATCGCCTCATCCTTTGGTGCGCGTTTCTTTGCACTACGATGTTCATATCCGGTTATTTTCTCCTTGCAAATGATTTGCCAAAAGCAATCTACTTTCGGGATAACATGATCGATCCATAGCTTATTGAGTTCTACAAGAACACATGAAAATTCATCCAAATACCAATAAATAACTTCGTAAAGATGATATTTGGATTTCATAGATTCTTTTGTATCGGATATCCATTGATCCAGATGATCTTTTTCAAGAGAACAGTCTAATGGCATATAGACATAATGCGGATTTATATTCCCCATCAACATAGACTCTCTTTCCACGAAATACAAGATGACCCCGCGAGTATCATGGACAAATTCATTAGCATAGAATTCAGTTTCAGTCGCATATTCTTTAAATCGTGTTTCTATGAAATCGCACTGGGTTAATCCGCATGTCTCCATCTGAAACTGCATTTGCACCCAATACTCATCTTTTGGGATTCCAGTAATATCACGATTATATATGTTTTTCACTTCAATCATTCTACCATAACGAGGTGATTCGCGATCGACGTTAATACCATCGGGAGATGCCCCAATAAATGGATAGGCTGGGTGTCGAATACAACCGAATTCGGCGACGCGTGTATTGTATTTTTTCTCGTATATTTTTACGCTCAGCGGTTCGTATTTGTTTCCCCAATGAAAGGGCGTACATGTATTTACTGAATTATAGGATTGTGTTTGGGATTCATCGCCGCCATCTATACTTTGGGTTAGACTCGACGACATTACAAACGGCTTGCATTTTTCATAAATCAAACTGTTTTGTACAGATTGACTGTGCGACAACACCTTCCATAAATTACTGGCGGTAATGAGGCCCGCTCGGTATTCGTACCATTCGCGAGATCTTTGCTTATATTGTTGCCCCTCATTATTATACAGGGCCTCTAATTTTTGATCGATGATTTCTTTCTCGGAATCAGTTAATGGATTAGGAGTGAAAGTTGGTCGCGACCTGGGAATAGCCGCGGGATTTGTAATTGTTAATTCATTATACATGCGGTTCATGAATTCTTCCAAAAGAGAGTCATCGTCATTCACTTCGATTCCCATGCTGTTCAACTGGATAGCAACCATTTCGGTAATGTCCCGCAACATGGTCTCCCGAAAGGATCCCATATAGAGGTCTTCCATTTCATATTCAATATAGTCGTTCATCATATCCAGCACATTATATTCCAAATTATATATATCATCTTCAGTCATGTTATCGATCCAACATATTTTGGTGGATGTCGAATTCGTGGATAAGGAAGATATACTATAAATATCACTTTCTCTATCCATATCCTCCAGTGCCATGTCGAATGTTAAATCGATTTCATTAATGATTGTATTCACTTGATTATCTGTATCGGAATCCGCCGATCCTTGCGATCCTTGCGATCCTTGATATCCATTGTCATTAACATCCATTATCTTATTATAATTATAATCATATAATAGCCTATTTGTATTATATCATTTTGCTTCAACTTTATGAATTAGTAAATTGAATTACTTATACTACGCACTATCTTCAATGCATAATTTTACGGAAGATGTGCATGCAGATCCTGATCCAGAACCAGATGCTGACTTTATGTTCTTCGTAGTTACTCTTTTTGGGGTTAATGACTTGAGAAGCGATACCTTCTTCGTATCCAAATTTCTCAATGTGAAATTGTGAGTAGTATCATTCCAGTGCAAAGAAAGTATATCATCTATTTCATGGTTTGTCTTGTTATATACAACGTCTTTTGCCTTTTGAAATTTACCTTTCTCCGTTGCATCTCTGAAAAAAAGTTTCAGGGAAGAGATTTGTTCCGCGGAAAGACCATTCTTCTCGGCATATTTATCCGCATACACATACAGTTTTTGCAATTTCATTGTCTTATCTAACTTATTCCAATTGTCGTTTTGGTTATTTTGTTTTTCATGTTCTAATAATTCGTCGGTTGTACTATAATTTGATTCGTTGGATACATATTTCCGATCATTATGTTGTTGTTGCTTATCATGCTCAGGTTCCGCAGATGAAGAAGACGTAGATGTATCAATAAAATCCATTGTATAGTTTATAATCTTTATGTTTATACTAATAATATATTGCATCTTGTATTTATCTTGTTTTTAATAAATAATAAACTGAGTTAAAAGAAAATATATTTTCGAACCGATTTTCGGGCTCTTTTCGATTTATTTTTACGAGTGCGTTTTGCTTTGGGTTTTCTGCGCTGTATTGGTGCTGAAACATCATATTTGCCAAATGTATTATTGATATTCATATTATTATTGATATTCATATCTGGGGATTGTGATATCGCATTTGCCTTCTGACTCTATTATTCGATATCTATTCATCCTCTGAATCATTCTCTTCTTCATGACTGCCTCCGCGTCCAGTTATATCAACATCATCTGGATATACAGTTAGTTTTGCTAAACTACCACCCATTTTTTGGCGCGTCTTTGACGCGTCTTCTTTTTCGCGATCGCTCTGGTCTAATAATTGAGCAATAACAGATATATGAGGATCGTTTAATTCGAATCGAGTACCAATGACTTTCACAACAATTTTTTGATTTTCAACAACATGATTGAAATGTTTATTCATATTGTTATGGTCCTTTGCAACAAACACGACGACCGGAACAATATCATTTTCGACCACTTCTGCGTGGATACCGGCTTTTGTAATCGTTTTAACAACGCACTCAATGAGCATTCCTTCCACTGGATGGCACACCATACATTCAAATACGGTTTCAAATACGATCCACTCGGAATTCACAAGACCACTCGAATAACTAATAATATTGACCGATCCTGGCTTAATATATCCCTCGCGAATGCATTTTGCCTCATTCATTTGAACTAGTTTTTGTTCCAATATTTGACGAACATTTTCAGCAATCTCGGTTATCAACAAAGATACCTTCTGATTCAAAATGGAACGTATATAAACGCCATAGATCTTACCAGTTTGCTTTACTGCAGGATTCTTCTTCTTCTGAATTTCGGACATTCTTTGATGATCAATAATATAATATAACAAATAGATTTTATATTATTCGTAGTTATCTTTTTTGTATGATCAATTTTACGATGCAACCACCAATCGTTGCAATTGCAACAAGATAGATTTTTGATAATTATAATTGTATGATATAAACTAACTACCTCTTTACAACATCATTCACATAGGTCTGTTCGGGATCGAAATAATAGATTTTGCCATCCTTTTCTGTTTCCGAGTACCAACGCAAAAGCATCTCTATCAATACACATAATCCAATATGAAATGTATCGTCATACTTATTATCATCACGCACTAATGTATTGAGCGCCTTAACAACATCCGATTTTGTGGTACTATCGCCGCAACGGGCACCAACATTGTTTCTTTTTTGTCGGACATCTTTGATTTTGAAAACCATATCTTTGTTTTTGAACATATTTACAAAGCCAATAATATCGTCGTTCATCTTATTTTTGGGAATAACAAATCGCGCAATCAATGACTCGTACTGTTTATAATCTTCCGCGTCGGCTTCTTCCCAGTCCGATGTTGGATTCTCTCGTATATATAGTTTGCTAACGTTCTCCTTTGTCAAAAATACTACCTGAGTCTCCCCAACAATCATCATTTTCTTGTCAAAATATTTCATACATATGGGAATGATATCTGTTTCTACATGACTATCCAATTCGACTCGATCGGGAGATAATAAATACTTCAGCAATACAAGTTTATTCTGAAACATGGTTAGATCAAGCATATGATATATTACATATTCTTTCAAAATATCCATGGGAATAAAATACTCGGCACTAATACTATCCATAACATGATTGGCATGTTTATACCAGTTCTTTTCTCCCGATGCAATATTTTGTCGTATTTGCGAAAATACAATATCATACTGTGAAGCCATCTTTCGTATTAGTTCAACCGCATCTTCATGCACATCGTCTTCTTTTTCGATTTGTTTGGAGACGGCCTCTTTATCCTCGGATACAAACATTGTCGGCACCTCGAGAACAACTCCGCGTCGTTTAAAATCCACTGGAACAGATCGTTCATAGATCGATGAATTGGGATCGCTGATTTCGACGGGCTGAAACACATAGTATTCATCTTTGTTTATCAGATTACCAATTCTCCCGTACTTATCCACCAAATATTCATTTTTATTATGAATAAAGATACTGAGGGCATGATAGATTTGTTCAATCGGATAGGGTCGAACGCGATTGATTTCTTTCACAAGATGATCGCGCCTGTAAAACAACTTTTCTCTATACAAGTCTCCAATCTTTTTCATAATATTATCATTATTTGTCTTTGCATAATAGGATTGATACGTATCTTTATTATCTCCCTTTACAGCCGCAAAGGGGCTGCATGTATATTCGCAATTTTTCATGTAATCGCATATTGAACTATGGGGTTCATCTCCGATCTTGAAGTCAATTGTCTTCTGAGACGACAATTTCATTTGTATGTGTTGATTCTCCACGATTTTTGCCATTTTTTCTACCGTGAAATTGGATTGAGAAATATTGAGTATGCAATCCACGGAACTCTCTTTCAAAGTCCGACTAACTCTCCCAATCTGGATCGCTTTCTTTTCCGCAAATCGATACACATATAAATCCACCGCTTCTTCATTCTTTGTCGATAATAGTGTAGAGTGCAAATATATTTCTACATTTCGTTCTTCAAACGGTAAATCGCAATGGCTCAAATTTCGAACGCCGCGTCCAATAATTTGTTCAATACGATTCATATTATACCAGGGTTCCATAATATGCACTTGTCGCACATTCTTGAAATCGAGTCCCTCGGATCCCGCTTTCGATACCAAGATAACCTTCACCTTTTCACCATATTTGTTATCGGGGTGCGTCGCATACTTAATATCTTCCGTATTCGAGGGAGAATACGATTTATCTCCCGTTATCATCATATATTTTGCAGGTTGAAAGGAAGATGGATCCGCCATTTGAGATCTGGGTTCCATGGTGAATGCGTTCAACGGATCTGCATATTGACTACGAAACAAATTCTTTTGATAAGACAATGTCGATGAATATCGGGAGAATCCCATTTCTTCCAAGGCAAGTGCAAGTGGAATAATACCGCCGTGAATATATTGGGAATAGATAACAATGATTCCGGTCGATTTCTTAACAATATTACATATATTTGCAATTTTCGCACTATACAACGATATTAATTCAGGACTGAAAATACGACCATAGGTGGATTCAACCGCTGACTTGTATTTAAAATTGTGTTTCATGGGAGAAGGCTTCATAATATCGTCGAAGTCCATGATATTCATCAATCCTTCATTACCAACGGTTTTTGAAATGATATTCATATAAACGTCCCCGCTAACATCGGGTTTCTCGGCAATCATTTTCTCCATTTCGGGATTGGGATATACCATGTTCAGGGATTCAATCGGGGTTTGCAGCAACGTGTATCCGAATGATTCCATATTTTCAAAAGACGGAAGTTCTCTAACATCTCCGAATGAAGTTTGATATGAATAGTCGCGGCGGCGCATATTTTCAATAATGGCATTATAAACCGTCTCCTGATATTTGCCGCAGTTGTTCAAATATAGGCGCAAATACTTGATCTTTTCATCAATCGCCATTCCATTCATCTGTTGGGTTGGATATACAACATTGAGCGATGCATCGAACGTATGTTCCGGCGCAAAAAGATGGGGATAGATGCGATAGGGAAATATGAATGGATTTTCCCCTCGGACATACGATACGTATCCCGTTAGTTTGCGTTTTAGAAGGTCTTCTCCGTTTTCAATAATCCCTTTTTCATCTCCCTGTCGATAATTTCCATCTTTGTCAAACACGCTCGCAGAATCAATCATCGACCGTTTATCATTGATATTGAGGAGATTTGTAATCCATATAATTTCCTTGTACGAGTTGAACATCGGAGTTGCAGACAGAAGCAATAAACGCATATTATCGCTGTATTTGGCGACCTTCATCAAAAGTGCAGCCGTCTTTTTATTGTTGTTTTCGTCGCTTAAACGTATATTATGTACCTCATCAATAATGACAAGACGATTATTAAATGCGCGACGAATGTTTCGCGTTTCATACTCGATGCGTTCTTTTTCGGGAAATTGTTGCGAAGACGATATTGCTATTTTGTCTTGAATATAATTGGCAAATTGTCCATATCCCATAAACACATAGTAGGTATTAATAATACTGTTGATCTGCGAAATAACTTTCTCCCGAGATAGTCCTTTTAAATTTGCAGGATTGATTTCTTTCAAGAGAGAGTTGCCAATACACGAATGAATGTCCCAGATGTCTTCATCGGACCCCATGATTCCATGAACCTGATTTGGATTCGGTATTTTACGTAATTTGCGATCATCAAAGAGTTGCATACGGAAATTCCCTTGGACGTTGGGAGATGCGACCACAATAATTCGCTGTTTGATTCCCACCTGTTTCATATATTGACGCATTTCTTCGGCAATTCCGATGGCGCTACATGTTTTTCCACTGCCGAGACCATGATAGAGTAATAAGCCATTATAGGGTGTTTGAAATGACATGAAATTCTTTACAAAAAGCTGGTGCGGCATAAGTTCGAACTTCATATTGCACATTTGATTTGCCTTTTCCTTGATTGCGACAGAAATATCGCCGTCATACTTCGTATCATAAAACTCCTGTCTATTTGCAATATCGACGTTAAACATGGGATCATTCAAGTTCGGATAAAGAAAATCATACTCAGTATTGGGAGATGTTTTTTCGGAATAGTATTCTTGTTTTTCAAGTTTAAATAATTCGTCGTTGTTGGCCTCGGGAGAAGTCGCATCTTCTTCATCCTGTTTCTCAAGAATTACAGGGACTGTCTTCTGTTTTTCAGGGACTATTTCGGATTGTTGTTCCTGTTGTTGTTCATGTTGTTGTTCCTGTTGTTGTTCCTCTTGTTGTTCCTGTTGTTGTTCTGGTTGTTGTTCCTCTTGTTGTTCGGCAAGTTTTTCTGATACGGGTTCATATTTTTGCAATTGTTTTTCAAGAGGAATATAGGGTTCTTTTTCAAGTTCTAATTGGGTTTCTTTCTCTATAGATATGCAAAGTCCGGTTTTCGGATGTTTCATGTATCCAGGGGGGCATCGTCGCGTCTTACTTGCAGATACAATGATAGGTACTTTTTCCATGACTGGAGATGATGTTATTTTTTCACATAAACCCGTTTTTTTGTTTCGACGCGTTCCATTTGGACATCTCTTTCCTGGAATAGCGGGTTCAGGTTCAATCGGAGTGGGAGCCGGAGACGGAGGTACAATAGGAGCCGGAGCCGAAGGTACAATAGGAGCCGGAGCCGGTGCCGGAGAAGGAGACGATAATTCTATTGCTGGTTGTATAGGCGACGATTGTATAGGCGACAATTGTATAGGCGACGATTGTATAGGGGGGTCGGATTCTTGTACATCTACTACTGGCATCGAAATATTTTCAATAGGAACGGGACTTGGTGATACTATATTATGAATGGGTTCGCATAGTCCCGTTTTTTTATTTCGGCGTGTTCCATTTGGACAACGACGATTTTTTTTCGTAGGCGACATTTCTTATTATATTACCTGCATATAATATAATAGGTTGTACGTAATATCATTTAACTATTAAATAAATTGTATTTTTGCAAAGTCCTATGAATATTTGTAATGACTTTCTTTTTTTCTAAATTGTAAGACCTTATAGATGCAATGCAATTTTCATAGGTCTTCCATTCCATTTGACTAACTTCATAGTGTTGAAATTTATGTACAGTACTACATGATTCATGATAGTCCATATACATCAGGTAGTACTTGTGTTTGTATGACTTGTAATTGGATCCAATGAATATTTCCTCAAACGGGAATATATTCTGAATGTTTTTCAATATACTACTTGGATACCCGGTCTCTTCGCAAAATTCCCGAATCGCGCACTGATAATCGTTCTCCTGGTAATTCCTGCGTCCCTTGGGGAATCCCCACTCCGGTTCGTCCCAGGTTTCCCCCTTATCCGATTCTGCAATTAAATCGTTCAATGTATAGGAATCGTTTTTCAAAAATATACCCGAATACAACATTTCATATTTTTCCTTCGACGATATTTCCTCTGTTTTGTATTTGTTCAGAAATGCATTCGATCCCCATAGTTTTTTCCACATCAAATTGAAATCTCCCGTCTTCAGCAGTTCTTTTTCTTGATTCGTCATCTGCATAATCATGTTCAATAAATAGTGTTTGTTATTTGTCGAGTATTTACCCCGCATAAAATCAATGTACCCGAGGGTATCTTTGCGCCGTATCATCAAATACTCGTATCCACCGTTCTCCGGATTTATACGGAATGCAATAATACCATAACTGGTAATCGGTATTTTGCACTGATTATACATGTGTCCATTTTTCCCACAATTATTACAATAGGAGTCCATATTTTCAAATGTTGTCGTCCAATACTGGAGGATTATATTGTATCATGTTTATATAGTTTGTATATTTTACTCGTTTCGAATCATATATTATATAATAATGATTGAATTGAATCCAGAAGTATGGGGGCCGCATTACTGGTTTTTTATGCACACTGTCGCCTATTCTTATCCGGAATCTCCCAACAATATAACAAAACGAAAATATTATGATCTGATTACAAACATGCCGCTCTTTATTCCAGATGCAGATATGGGAAATAAATTTGCCCAGATGCTCGATAAATATCCGGTTTCTCCTTATTTAGATTCGAGGGAATCTTTCATGAAATGGATTCACTTTATACATAACAAAGTGAATGAGATGCTTGGTAAAGAAAATATGCCCTATTTGAAGGGTTTAGAAACATATGAAAATGCATATAAGCCCAAACAAATATTTATATATGAAAAACTCAGACTACACAAAAAATACGTGCAGCTGGTGTTTATTTTGATATTCCTCATCTGTATATATTTATATTACTAATACAAGCCTCCTCGATTCATTGAAAATCTCCCGAAATATATATTATAAGATAAGATCATAAGATAAGATCATAAGATAACATATAAAATCAGATCATAACAAAAATGCGTATTGAAATAACTTTATTTTTAATCGCATCCTTTTTAATTGCAAATATATATACGGATGGAAAGATACTGAAAACCGCATTGTCCTGGAAAAAATATTATCAAATGGCAGGCGTTGTTTTTGCCGCGTATCTTGTTTATTGGTTAGTGAAACGCAACCCGACAAATGCCAAAAATATTATACTAACGTCAAATGAATATTTGAAATATTTACCCGTGGATAAAAATGCATCAAACATTGTATCTCCCATATTGGATTTCACTGCGAATGGCATGGAAAAAGTTCAAACAGGCGGTGCCTATAACTACCCCGTCTTGGCCATGAATAAAGATTCTTCTCACTACGAAAAGAAAATTATGAATTCTGGATTGGGAGACGGTAAAAAAGCGACCAAACGATCTGTTAGTGAGACCAAAAAGAAATTTGTCGCTGCGAAACAAAATTGGAAATGCCAAAAGTGCAACCGTCAATTGCCTGCATGGTTTGAGGTCGATCATGTTATCCGATTGGAACATGGAGGAAGCAATCACGTAGATAATTTAGTTGCACTTTGTAGAGATTGCCATGGAGAAAAAACAGCGATTGAGAATCTGTAATAAATAAATAACATGAGTCGCATTTATATTTGGAATTTGATAATCAGGAATGTACAAATATATTTACATTATATATTTATGTATATATAATGACAATACCTCCGGGTTATGATATTGATACTATGATAAACTCGCTGAAAGAATCACTGAAGCAGCGCGCATCGGTAGATGTAAATGAGAAAACCATTTCCATATTTACAAAAGATCTCATAAAAATGATGATTATGTTTGCAGTCGTTTTTGTATCCGGGATGAGCATATATTTTATTTCGACGGACATCAGCAGCAAAATATACTATTATATTCTTCTGTTTATGCTACCCATTCTTTTGGCATTTTTCATAGGAAAAGACTTTATGTTTCCATCCGAAACTATGTCATCCTATCAGCCTTTTGTTAAAGGCGGATTATACCTTTTTGCCGGATTCATACTTATTCGAGCAATTATGTATTTGGGAAGTTCATCCACGACTCTTATGTTTATGAATTTCATCGTGTATTTGCTCATGTTTATGATTATAATCATTGGACTGGCCCTTGTATATATATTATTTAGCAACTATCTCAAACAGCAATCGGGATATTCTGGTCTTTTTGTTCGATTTCTCTTTTATCTCCCGTGTCTTTTTGCCGATTTTGTGAATTACTTGAAGAAAGAATGGGACATGACACCCCATATTGCGGTTATCTTATTGATACTTGAAATTGTATTTATTGGCCTTTACTCTATTCTCCCGATGTTGATAAATAAAATGTCGAAAATGGACTCGAACATACTATTATATGACCCTGTAGAATTAAATCTTGAACGTACGATTGCGGGTAGCAACCACTTCTTGGTAAATCATTTGGAGGAAATCGATCTATCTGGAAGAGAATCTCTTGAGAACAAATTGAGAAAATGGTATAACCGCTTTTTAAATAAGGATAAACTCCAGGAATCACAATTATACAAAGTTAAGGCAACATATCGCGATAACAATTACAGTATTTCTTTTTGGGTCTATGTGAATACTGGAGGCATATCCGATATTGCATACATGCGGGAATCCAACATACTGAATTATGCAAATGGGAAACCACGCATAACCTATATGAATAATGGGCAACATAAGGGAAATGTGTATAAGATTTATTATTCAAATGCACCCGGCGTTCCTCCCTTTGAAATCGAAATCAACAATGGAAATCAGAAATGGAATTATTTTGCAATAACCTATCATGATAATTCCGTGAATATTTTTATAAATGGGAAATTAGTACGTACCGCCGTTTTCAATAAAGACAATCTTCCATTGCCCGGAGATGAATCCGATACCATTGTTGTGGGAGAAGACAATGGTCTTCGCGGCGCCATTTGCAGCGTATCCTATTACCCTTATGCACTTTATTCGAGAGAAATATCTGCAAGTTATAACCTTCTTCGATTCAAAAATCCGCCCAAACTTCTATAAGTGCAGATAGAAGAATTCATTTTACCTGATTAAATTATTTATCATAAAAGGATATATATCCAGTAAGTAAGCCGATAATAATGAATATTACTGTTATTGTTTTAGGAATTATGGTTGTGGTCTTGTCGTATTTTTTGTATAAAATGTATACTGGTAAATCGTCTCTTGTTGAAAAAGTGGATTTGAAGACAGAATCTCCTGTTATTCCGGCATCCACGCTCCCCGAACCAGCTTCATTACGATATTCTTATGGAGTTTGGATATTTGTAAATAGCTGGTCCTCTTTGTACGAGAAAAACATATTCTCCCGATATGGTGCTAACAACCAACCCGATATTCGTTTATATTTGGCGAAAGATTCGCCTCATCTGAAATTCGATATTCGCACGGAAGGAGGTAGCAAAGATACCATTTTGATAACGGACAACTTTCCTCTTCAGAAATGGGTATATGTTATTACCAGTATCGATAATCGCATTGCAGACATGTATATTGATGGAAAACTTGTTATTTCCAAAAAGTTAAGTGATATGCCTGCCATTTCCCAGGCTGATATTAAATTGGGAGGCACTGTATCTATGTCGAGTACCATTGCGGAACCTTTAGACATATTCTTGTCGAAGTTTTCAAGATGGACAAATCCCATGGATCCTGGAACCGCATGGAGCAAATATTCCAGTGGAAATGGCGTAAGTTCCGCTTTTCCTAATTATGGTATGAAATTAACCATTCTGAAAGACAATGTGGATAGCAAGCAAATCCGATTCTTTTAATAATCATCATCCCAACCCCAAAATAACATATAACTTATTTTATTTTGGCAGGCATACACTGCAATCTATACATATACTCCAAATATAGGATTGAATTCATTCTGCATGCGATACGCCATGTATAAAAAATAATGTTGTAATATATAAATATTTTAAGTATGAGTACGGCTCCGGTACCCGAATCAAATAATTATTTATCGAATATAGCCCAACCTATTCAAAATACAATACAAACGATTAAGGAGAATATTCCAGATTTGCCCGAAATAAATGCCCCCGATACTCCGTCGATTACTGGATCATTGGATACTCTTAAATCGAACATTACTAGTGGATTAACGGATACATTGAACAAATTCAGTTCAGAAAGTGATGTAGGTAGCGCAAGCAGTGAGTTTTTGAGTTCCAATAGTATTATTGCAAAATTCGTGTTTCTCATTTTTGTTGTTATTGTATTCATGTTTCTTGCGAATTTAGGGATAAAACTGATTGGATATTTCATGGAACCATCGCGCGACCCCTATTTGGTGAAAGGTACTGCTCCTGGAAATGCAAATATCGTTATTAAACAGGATCCTAACAATAGTGATTCCGTTCCTATTTTCCGTTCCAATAACCAATCCAAGGGATTAGAATTAACATGGTCAGTATGGCTGTTTATTGACGATATCAAGGTTGATCTCCCGTCGGGCAGCCCCAAATTCAGCCATATATTCAGCAAGGGAAATCGCACATTTGATAGCAATGGAATTGCGACCGTGAATAATGCACCTGGTGTATATTTATCCAATACCGAAAATACAATCCGCGTATATATGGATACAGTTAGAGATAATAATCAGTACATTGATATTACAAATATTCCTTTGAGAAAATGGTTCCACTTAGCAGTTCGTGTTCAGAACACCGTATTGGACGTCTATGTGAATGGAGTCATGTCCGGGAGAAAGGAATATTCTGAGGTGCTCAAACAAAACTACGAAGACGTACTTGTTGGACACAATAATGGATTTACTGGAACCCTCTCGAATTTGGTGTATTATTCGCGAGCACTGAACGTATTTGAGCTCAACAACATTCTCATGTATGGTCCCAACATTACACAAAGTTCGCGCGTGCCCGATAATAGCCGATCCGGTTATTACTCCTATTTGTCGAATTTGTGGTATTATGCCAAACTATAAATAAATCATATATGATTAGATACATAAAAATAGTGCAATATCATAGTATATAAAACCCACTATATACGATGAGTGAAAATAATGCATTGGTAGATCATATTAAAAATTGGGTTCTCTACGATTCGCAAATGAAGATTCTTTCTGAGAAATTAAGGGAGATTCGTGAAAAAAAGGGGGAGCTGCAAACAGTAATCATAGACCAACTTAAGACAAAAAATATGGAAAAAACGGTTATTGAAATCGGCGATGGAGAGTTGAAAATGGTTCCCAAAAAGGAGTATTCTTCATTAACCTTTCAATACATCGAAAAATGTTTGATCGATATTATACCCAACAAGGAACATGTTGATTTTATTATTCAATATTTGAAATCACATCGGGAGATCAAGGAATCCACGGATCTGCGGCGTACTTACAAAAATAAATGATGGGTTGTCTCGCAAAAATACTATATTATTTATAGTATATATACATAATATACTGTAGGAAAATGTCATTATTGGGAGATAATATTGTTATCATCGAAAAGAATGTCGGCGAATATGCGCATCCAGAATCGCCGTTTGAACCTCATCAATTCGTTAGTGGATGCAAGATGAATTCGTTGGTGAATCATCCCTACCATGAAGCCCTTGGAAATATGGGCGTGCCAGTCGGAGTTGTTTTAATAAAGGATCCTCGTAATTATGCTTCAAATACGGGTTCTTCCATTACATTCGATATGATTCAACACGGAGGCGCTTCCGTTGCGCCGAATGTCATCGATGATTCTATATTTGACAAATTATTTGATGCAGTATCCTATAAGAAAAAAAGGGTTCTAACTCGTAAAATAAAAATGAGAAAATAATACTATGTTCGACTGCGACTGTACCTATATTATTAGACTGTACCTATATTATTATTATTAGAATGTTAATGTATTAGGATTATTAATGTGTTATCGTAATCGTCTTCTTACGGAGTTTTGTTTTTTTGGGTTTCATTATATCATCGTCATTTGCAATACAAATGTTATGATATTCATCCTGCAGTATTTTTTTGATAAACTCATAGATAAATACTAGAATTTTTTCGGAACAGTTTCCGACAATTAGGCAGCTTCCTGTGCGGAATATCATAAACGATACCTTTGTATATTTGGTATCCTCGTCTAATTTATTCATTTTCATCTTTCGATCCTCTGCATCAATGATTCCGCGTTGGATTTCTGGATCAAACCCGAGCTCATTATTGAAATAGAACTTGCATTTCACCCCCGGGTAATTGCAATGATCAAATGCGGTTTGTATTCCGTATTTTGTTGTTAAAATCTTGTAGAGCTTAGGTCGATTCACATAAAATCCGCACTTGAAATTGGAATTGATCAGAACATTGTCATCATCTGAATCGTCATCTACAAACTCGAGGCGTTGAGTTAAATAGGGTTCCATGGTCTTTTTCACCATTTCACGAACCGCGACAAGAAGTTTTGCACTTAATATTCCCGGGATTTCCATTTTGCCGGTATTAAACACCTTCACGTGTATTTCGCGAAATTGATCTTCAAACATAAACCGAATAATGATTGCAAAACAGTTGTAAAAGGCGCCCTTTACTTTTCCGCGACAAGCCATTATGTCTTTCTTCGATATGCCAATCGTTATTTTGCGCTCATCCTTGAACTTGATCCTTCGTGCATTCGGATTATTGATTTGTTTGATAATATTTTCCTTGTAATACGGAATATCCTTCAAGTTATTACAGTACTCTTCGTATTCCTCGGGCGTTTTTGATATGATTTTCATCTGTTTTTTGATGACCCCCTCGGTCGGCTGTCCGTACTCAATGATCGGTATTTTCCAAAACACATCATATATATTCACGGGTTGATTCAGGAAAAGAACCTTTGTTTTTGTGGATATGTATAAGTCCTGACACTCAGGGGCGGTCTCTCTTAGTTCCATTTCTTCGTCGGTATCTATGGAATCAGACTCCTCTGAAAGAATCTCTGTTTTTTTATGGTCGTCTCTATAAAAGCGTTTTGTAATATCATTCTCGCAGGAAACAAACTTGTTCCATTCATCATCAATAGAGAAATCATCCGCGGTTGTCGCCATACTTATGTATATTCAATGTTGTATTGTGATTGGGGGTGTCTCTTTAATATAAATATTATTCACCAAATAGAATCAATTTTATCAATTTAGTATATATCAGATGTTAAGGAATATGTTAAAAAATATTCTTGGTGCAAGTGTATTTATACTTATTCTTCTTATCATATACATACTTTATGTTATACGCCAAAAACCAAATTTGGTATTCATAACATCCGTCATACATACACATCCCTCTAATTTGAGCTATGGAGTTCGGAGCAAATATACACCTACAGAAAGATATGAGCAGACTATCAATACAATCGAATCCGTCCAAAAACATGTTCCCAATCCATTTATTGTATTGATTGAGGGATCTCATCTAAGTGAAAGTGAAGAAACCGGATTTAAAAGGAAGGGAGTTCATAAAATCATCTACTGCGCAGATGAGTTAAAAGAATATATAAATGGGCCACACAAATCGGTCGCAGAAATAAATATGCTCTTATTTGCCATCAAACAAATGAATCTTTCGAATTTTGAAACAGTAAGTAAAATAAGCGGTCGATATTACCTTTCCGACAATTTTGATTGGTACAAATATTCGAACAAGAAAGCTCTTTTCCAATGCGAGACACCTCCAAGCACAAAATGCAATACACGATATTATCGGATTCCTGCAAAATACTATAATAAATATACCAAGATACTCGAAAAAGCATTGAGAGATCCAAAGGTAATTGATGGGACAAAAGACATTGAAACATACAATATATTTACAGATTTTCAAGACTCTGACAAAATAATTAAGGGAGAATCTATTATGGGAGTCAAAGGATATATTGCACCACTGGGAGTAGAGGTAGAGGATTAACCATATAACAATCAACTCATATATAGTATTTTACATCTTATATATGGGATTGGCTGCAATAATTTTTTATGCAGCGCCACACTTTTTGAAAAGCGTAGTTTTGCACGATCATGGTTTGCGCAAAATGTTGTCTTTTTTGCGCAAAATGTTGTCTTTTTTGCGCAAAATGTTGTCTTTTTACGCAAAATGTTGTCTTTTTGAAAATGGGGACCCAAAAAAAGTTATGCAGCGACGGTATTTTTCCAAAAACGCGATTGGCTGGTAAATGCAGCGACCTCATTTTTTCCGATTTTTTCAAAAACTTTTTCTCAAAAAGACAAAATTGGACATTTTAAAAATGTCCAAAAACCAAATTTTCAAAATACTTTTCAGTCAAAAAACACTTAATGATTTTTTCCATGGAAATCAAGGTATTCAAAACACTAGTATTCCAAGGACATTTTTATATGCGCACTCGTTCAAAATAGTAGTATTTTATTATAGCAAAATGCCGAGTTGCTGTAATTAAAATACAATACGATATAAATATATATTAATTTATATAATTATAATGTCATTACAATCATTATCGAGTGAAACTATAAGACAAAATTGGGACGAATATAAAAAATATTGTATTAACACACCATTTTATGAAAATATATGGAATGAATTTGAGAGAAAACAAGAATTGAATGTGGAAGTTCCATTCTATTTATTGTTAAAAAATTTTGTTAATAATTCGATAAATGAATATGAAAACAAAAATAACATAAATTATGAAATACCAAATGAAAATACAATGATAATAAATAAATTAGATAGCGACAAAAGAAAATTTTTGCATTTATTATGTGATAAAATTGGTCTTCATCACAATAGTCAAACAATTAAAATTAAAAAGGGTAAGCATTTAAAAAAAATGTATATTTATAAACCAGCAGTATGGTTATGGGAATATTCTGAAAAAAATCCATATTCAAAAGATGTCGAATATTATCAAAAAAAAGAATTGGAGAGACAACAAAAAGAAATAATAAAGGAAGACAAAATTACAAGAAAATATTGTTGTATTTGTGAGAGAAATGGGTTGGAAGTTGAATTATTTTGTAGTGTTTATATCAGAGGGTTATATTGCGATGAATGTTTGGAAACTATGAGTGATGGAGAAGGCAATCCTCTAAATTATCATAAATTTGAACCGATATAATTCGTTTATTAACTCGGCGATTCTCTAATACATGTTCAAAACACTAGTATTCCAAGGACATTTTTATAGGGTACTCGTTCAAAACACTAGTATTTATGGACATTTTTATAGGGTACTCGTTCAAAACACTAGTATTTATGGACATGGCCGCTGCAAGAAAATTTTATGCAGCGCTGATATTTCCAAAAATTCAGTTTTTACTGCACTTTGGTTTGCGCAAAATGTTGTCTTTTTTGCGCAAAATGTTGTCTTTTTTACGCAAAATGTTGTCTTTTTGCGCAAAATGTTGTCTTTTTGAAAACCGGTCCCTCAGAAAATTTGAAAAAAGTTGTGCAGCCAAGTTGAAAATCGAATTTTCGGATTCGCTGGTAAATGCAGCGAATCGAAAAAATCCGGTTTTTTCAAAAAACTTTTTTCCAAAAAGACAAAATTGGACATTTTTAAAAATGTCCAAAAACCAAATTTTCAAAATACTTTTCGATAAAAAAACACTTAATGAAATTTTCCATAAAAAAAAGCCGGACAAACAATACGAATATATATGAGGACATACATGAATATAAAAATGACATATTATGAATATGATACAATCTTGTTATGAGTACAAAATATATTATATTAACAAAAGATGAGAAGGACCATGTATATGAGAACCAAAACAATCAGATATTCAGTATTAATCATTCGCTAACCTATTTGATGCCTTCGGTGAATCACGTGTATTACGCACAAAACGGCCTCTTCGAGAGTTTTCTGATTGACTGGTGCAAACAATATTGTAATAAGCAATCTATATTTTTAGATATTGGAGCGCATACCGGCAGCTATGCGATTAGCCTTGCACGTTATGCGAAACAAGTATATGCGTTTGAACCCCAAAAGATGACGTATTATGCATTATGTGGCGGAGTTGCATTAAGTGCAATTAAGAATATCGATTGTTGCAATTATGGTCTGGGTAATGATTCGCAGGTCGGAATTCAGAGTCTGTATATTGTTAGTAATGACGGGGGAGGATCCACGGTACAAGCCCCGGAGAACGAGTCATCGATTATGGCGACGGAATACATTGAGATTCGGACACTGGATTCCATGAATATTACGGATCCGATTTCGTTCATAAAAATGGATGTGGAGGAAAACGAATTGTATGTATTGGAGGGAGGAAAAGAGACAATCCTCAGAAACGGCTGTCCCCATATTTTGTTCGAGCAGAATGACCCGTCGAATACCGCGTTATCCGATTATTTGAAATCCACATTTGGATACAATATTATTCAGGTAGGCGGCACTCAAAACATGTATCTCGCGTGCAAATAACACACGAAACTAGATGCCACCCCAAAACATATTATAAAAATACATAAAACGTTATTGTCAAAACAATCAAATATAGGGATTATATTATTTAACCTTCTTTTGTTTAGGAAAAGATGAACACCACCGAGCCAAATACCTTCGTTGAGCCGATTTTGCGACCCGATAAATCGAGATACGTTATGTTTCCTATAAAATATAATGACGTATGGGAAATGTATAAGAAGCAAATTGACTGTTTCTGGATAGTGAATGAGGTCGATTTATCCAAGGACTTGATGGACTGGGAGAAATTAAATGGAGATGAGAAACACTTTATATCTATGGTATTGGCATTTTTTGCTGCATCCGATGGTATTGTACAGGAAAATCTAGCAGTGCGTTTTATGAACGACGTTCAAGTCGCGGAATGTCGTGCTTTTTACGGATACCAGATTGCTATGGAAAATATACACTCTGAAATGTACAGCACATTGATTGATACATATATTAAGGATAATGCCCAGCGAGACAAATTATTTAATGCACTCGAGCATTATCCGTGTATTGCAAAAAAGGGGGACTGGGCAAGACGATGGATCGAGGACAAAAATAGCTCCTTTGCAACACGTCTTGTCGCATTTGCTGTGGTGGAAGGCATCTTTTTCAGTTCATCTTTTGCATCGATCTATTGGATCAAGAAACGAGGTCTCATGCCCGGCCTAACATTCAGCAATGCATTAATATCGAGGGATGAATCCCTTCATACAGATTTCGCTGTCTTGCTATATAGTAAGTTGCAGCGCAGATTGTCCCAAGAAAATATTAACGCGATTGTGAAAGAGGCGGTTGAAATCGAAAAGGAGTTTATTACGGAGGCAATTCCGTGCAGAATGATTGGCATGAATGCGAAGCTCATGATTCAATATATTGAATTCGTCGCAGATCGTTTAGTGGTCCAGCTTGGATATGAGAAGATATATGAATCCACGAATCCCTTTGATTTCATGGAACTGATTAGTATTGAGTCCAAGGTGAATTTTTTCGAAAGAACCAATTCTGAGTATGCCCTTGCAAACAAGACAGCAGACAGTAATGTATTTGAATTTAACGCTGATTTTTAGAATATCATGATTAAGATTCGAAACAAAAGGATAATATTTCATACAATAAATCATATTTGTATGAAATGAGTGTATTTACTATGTACAATAGGTTAGTACCTACCTAGATAAGAAGTCCCTGAACACGCGTATTTGGCGTTTCCGCACATATGCGAAAGATCAAATACATCGAATACTCTCTAACCCCTCCATAAATGGATTGATATGTAGAAGTGTTTATTTGTTTAAGGATGGGTTCCAGTATGTGGAACAGTTCTACAATATCAAGTGAGTTGCCTCTGCTATAAACTCCGCATAATTCGGGTTTGCTGCATAATGTAGAGAATCCATTGATGCGAAAATAGGTTAGCACATCTTGTTGTTGGTAATCGAACTGTCTTTGTAATACCGAGTTTAGAAGCGAGGTCTCCCCGTTATCATTGTCATGAATCATTTTTTGAATGATATGAATTGAATCTCGATAATAATAGGGCATATGAATCGCATTTGATTGAATTTCACATTTCAAATACTGTAATGTTGCAGCAGTAATATGCTTTACTATATCACGTACTTCACTTTGTTCCGCTACAAACATTTTAGGTTCTTTTTGTTTTTCCGTAGAAACGACAGATAGACCGAAACGCGTTGCTTTATTCCGAATACATTCTCCCATTGTAATGTCCCGTAAAGATTTCATAATACGTGTCGCCGCGCATCTACGATTTTTATTCTTGGGATTTACATCTGCCATCTTACTCTCTGTAAATACATTATACTATATTCTATATTCTACTATACTAAAATTATTGTCGCGGCTGCAAAAATTTTATAAAATCATGCGGTAAGCCCAATCCTAATCGCAACTGGATATAGTTGATTAATCATCCATATATAGTATTTTATAGAATCCAGATAAAAAGATGTCATTATATTCGTATATTTAGATGTCATTAGATTATTTAATCGTATATAAGTCCAATCATCCGAAAGTCCGCGTCGGATCAAGCAACGATGGTGGATATATAATTGCAGACAATCTAGAATATGATTTTTGTATATCTTGTGGAATCGCGAATGATATTAATTTTGAAAAGCATTTTTCAAAGAAATATCCTAATGTAGATATTATTGCTTTTGATGGAACAATCAGTCGTTTGCCCGAAAACCATTCAAAAATCCAATTTGTGAAAAAAAATATTAGTGCATTTGAATCAGAGACAACAACAAACCTACACTATTTACTTGATAACCATCAAGATGTATTTCTTAAGATGGATATTGAAGGTTATGAGTTTCGTTGGTTGAATAGTTTGAGCACAGATCAATTGAAAAAAATAAAACAACTTGTTGTTGAGATTCATTATCCATTTAATGTTAGTAAATACGATGCTCCTCTTTCTATTCAGGAAAAAACTGATGTATTAAAAAAATTAGCTCAAACGCATACACTTATTCATTTACATGGTAATAATTGCTGCGGAATAATCAAGTATGATAATTCTCTGCTTCCAAACGTATTTGAATGTACCTATGTTCGGAAGGACATGCAAGATACCAGTGAATATAATGAGGATCCTATTCCATCATATTTGGATCGTCCTAATATAAGTGGTCCGGATATTCATTTTAACGATTATCCATTTGTCATTAAAAATTCGAAATAAATATAAAAATAAAACGATGTATTTATTTGTTAAAGTCCCAAAATAAAATAATATGATTCTGTCCTCTTATTTTATTCACTTTTTGTGTGTTCTTACAAAGGTTGAGAATACACTGGGTATTCGCCCCCATCTGTTTAAGAAGATAAAGGTCTTTCTTCTGAAGCAATTATTAGATAAAGATCCTTATTTCATAAATAATGATGTAAGTAATATACTATGTATGAGGGCGAATCATAGCAATAACTTTAATAAATCTCTTTGTAAAATACTTGACAAACCGTTGTCCGAACTTTTTAGGGTCTCTCCTCGTGCGATGGTATCATGTGTTCTGAATGATAATATAGAGATGTTGAAATATATACAAAACAGGGGATATCCTCTGGAAATGATCGTATATGCAAATAATTTTGGATTATTGCAAAAAAGAAAAAGGATGCATATTTTACAAGAATTATCCGTGGATGTATAAATGAGAATACAAATACATAAAAACAGAATATAATGTTATTTTAGAATCAATTGTTTTGATCATGGTATATCTATATAATTGCAATCTATGCGGATGTAGTTGTAAATCAAAATATGATTATGATCGACATTGTCAAACCCGAAAACATAAAATACATTCTGTTTCCACGAATTCACAACCCGAAATTGTGTATGAAGAAGATGAACTATGTACATGTGTATGCGGCAAAACATACAAACAACGATCATCGTTATCAAAACATCGAAAAATATGCGAATCCTACAAAGATATTATTAATAAACCGCATCATGACCATAGTATAGATGCTGGTATAGCTGGAGATTATATTACTATTAGCAATAATACTATCAATAATACTATCAATCATAGTAGCAATCATAGTAGCAATCATAATTGTAATACCGATACTTACGAAAATATAATCTCCGTGGATCGCGGTATTATAACGCCGGAATTCATCATGAGCATTGTTCGACAAAACCAGGATTTAAAAAATTTGCTCA
>Ga0194130_10001998_pt1 | contig 30785 bp, 25 predicted proteins | sample TA2KigsurfametaG_FD_160084 | JGI IMG/M metagenome (GOLD analysis project Ga0194130, IMG submission 160084) | Freshwater microbial communities from Lake Tanganyika, Tanzania - TA2015050 Kigoma 12 surface | ecosystem: Environmental > Aquatic > Freshwater > Lake | place: Tanzania: Lake Tanganyika...
TAGATGGTAAGGTTCCAATTGAAAAGTTAATTATTACGAAATCACTGCGTTCATTTTATAAAAATCCCCAAGGTGTAGCACATAAAGTTTTAGCGGATAGAATTGGATTAAGAGAACCAGGTAACAAACCTACTTCAGGAGATAGAGTTCCATTTGTATATATTGTTACAAAACAGCCAGCAAAAGGACAAAAAGTGTTACAGGGAGATAAAATAGAAACGCCAACATTTATTAAGGAAAATAATTTACAAATAGATTATTCATTTTATATTACGAATCAAATAATGAAACCATTATTACAACTATTTGGATTAGTAATTGAAGATATGCTTTTAAGACAAAAGCCACCAAGAAGAGCAAAAGCAACGGCAATTAAAAACGACAATGCTAAATTTAGAAAATTAATTGAAGACAATGGTGAGTTAAATGAAGAAGAAAAAAAAGAAGAAAAATCTTTTATAAAAGAAAAAGAGAAACTAGTTAAGGAATTAATATTTGATAAGTATTTGAGAGAAACAGATAATAAAAAGGCAGGAAATCAAAGTATTACTGGATTCTTTAATAAAAAGATATAAATAATTTAAGAAATATATATTAAATTATTTATTTTGTAAAATTTTTTTTCTATTTAGCGAAATGCCTTACGATGGTATCCAGGATATTCTTCAACATATTTGCCCTTGGGACCTCTATTTGATTCGGGAGCTTTTTTCTTATTCAAACCTAATTGACTTTCTAAAAATCTAACGTATTCACGTAAATTATCATAGCTAATATCTTCATCTAAATCTGTTTCAGAATCGGATTCATTTGTATCTACTAAACATTCATTAATCTCTAAAACCACATTTGAATCAGATGATGTTGGAATATGTTGATTCAAATCATTATGATTACTGTATAATACATTATAATCAGCTAACCCCTCATAATCTAATCTATGCATAATTGCATTAGGAGTACGTTGATGCTTTAACGCAATCTGGGCGATAGACCAATCTAATAATTCATATTCGCGCTGTAATGCTAATAATTCAGTTACGGTCCACTTCTTGTTATGTCTAGTATACATATTATTATTTATTAATGATATTTTGTCTTTAAATTGTTTTTTATATATTATTACTATTACTGTTATTAGTATTAGTATTTCTATTATTGTTAGTTGTTGGAGTCAAATTTGTTTCATATATGACGTAATTATATTCTGGATTGTAGTAAACACGTTCATTTGAATTACTATAGTTTGACATTAATTGTTCTAATAAATTTGATGATAATATTCTATTATTTGAAGCATCTGTTGTAGTTACTGGTCTAGTTACTGCTGTTGTAGATGCTGTAGGAGATGTTATAGATGCTGTTGTAGAATTATTAGATGCTGTTGTAGAATTATTAGATGCTGTAGGAGATGTTATAGATGCTGTTGTAGAATTATTAGATGCTGTAGGAGATGTTATAGATGCTGTTGTAGAATTATTAGATGCTGTAGGAGATGTTATAGATGCTGTTGTAGAATTATTAGATGCTGTTGTAGTTCTTCGTCTATAATCTCTTATATCATATCTACAAACGGGGCATCTAACATTACTTTCAAACCAATTATTAAATCCATTTGTTTCAAATATATGTTCACAAGGTAATAATTGTGTTACCATTTGTTCTGGTTCAAATCTTTCTAAAGTAATGGGACACGCTTCTGATAATGGATTTGTTATAGCAGAATAACGAATAATTCTTGAAGCATTTGTTAGTTGTTGTTGAGTTGGACTAACAGTTACATTTGTATTAAAAAATGTCGATAATAAATCTGAAAAGGTAGTATTTATTGCTCTATTTGTATTTGTATTTGTATTTGTATTTGTATTTGTATTTGTATTTGTATTTGTATTTGTATTTGAAGGAACATCCATATAAAAATATCTATCAATTGGATTATTGTAATCATAAAATATACCATTATTTACATCACGACGACGTCTTAACGATTGTGTACTTCTATTTGTATTTGGTAATCGTACAATTTGCTGAATATTTTCTCTAATTTCTTCAAGCATTAATGTAAGACGTTCAATATGCGCACTAGTTTGGTCATATTGACTCATATACATATTAAGAAGTCTTCTTTGATCTTGAGATAAATTATAAGACATTTTAATAATATATATTATTAAAAATGTTTAAATATAAACTAACAAAAATAATATATGACAAATTTTAGCAAATATAAAGATAAAGGATTATCTGGTTTAGCAAATTTAGGAAACACTTGTTTTTTAAATTCAACTATGCAAATATTATCACATACCTACGAATTAAATAATCTATTAGATGACCCTCATATCAAAGAAAAATTAAATAAAAACATTGATATGTTATTGTTATTAGAATGGGATGAATTACGTAAATTATTATGGAATAGTAATTGTATTGCTGCTCCAAATAAATTCGTTCAAACTGTACAAAAAATTGCTCATAAAAAAAATATGGAATTATTTACGGGTTATGACCAAAATGATATGCCAGAATTTTTAATTTTTATAATTGATTGTTTTCATAATGCTCTAACAAGAGAAGTAATAATGACAATTAGTGGAAATATTATTGATGAAACCGATAAAATAGCAAAACAATGCTTTGAAACTATTAAAAAAATGTATGAAAAAGACTATTCCGAAATTTGGAAAATTTTTTATGCAACTCAAGTATCACAATTAATTGAACAAAATACAAATCAATTGTTAAGTATGATTCCTGAACCGTTTTTTATATTAAATTTGCCTATACCTTTTAATAATAAATCCCCAAATTTATACGACTGTTTTGATTTATACGTTAATGGTGAATTATTAAGTGGTGATAATCAGGTACTAAATGAAAAAACTGGCCAAAAAGTTGATGCAATTAAAAACACAATGTTTTGGAGTTTACCAACTATTCTTGTTATTGATATTAAACGTTTTAATTCAGCAAATAGAAAAAATCAAATATTAGTTGATTTTCCTTTAGATAATTTAGATTTATCAAAATATGTCATTGGATATAATAAACAATCATATATTTATGATTTATACGCAGTTTGTAATCATAGTGGTTCTGTTATGGGAGGACATTATACTTCATTTGTTAAAAATGCAAATGGTAAATGGTATCATTTTAACGATACTAATGTATCTGAAGTGTCAAATTTAGATTATATTGTTTCTCCTAAAGCATATTGTTTTTTTTATAGAAAACGCGTTTAATTTTTAGTTATACTATAAGATACAATTTTATCTTCTGGTTCTCCTCTTAATACTTTTTTATAAATTTTAATTAATTGTTTATTTTTATCAAAAACTTCTCCAACATGATCTTCTTCTTTATCATGATTTGCAATATCAATATACACTTTATCATCATATGAAATATAATGTGTAATATATCCGGCAGATTCAATAGTTGTAATAGTTTTATTTGGTTCATTTGGAACAACTTTATTTATAACAATACCTTTATAATCTAAAATTTTAATAACAGTTGGTTCTGGTCTATAATCATTTAATCCTTCTAACCAAGTTAATCTAAATTTTTCAGAAATAACATTATTATGGTCACTTAAATCAACATCTTCATAATTATAATATAAAATATCTCTAATTTTTTGTTTTGCTGTGCCAAAATTAATTTTATTTGCATTTAAATGTTGAATAATGCGTTGAATTGACATTTGTATTTCTTCTTTAAGACTAATATTTACTACGACTCCATCTATATAGCCAACTAACACATTAATTAAACGGTTCATACGTCCAGTAAAACACATACCAATTGAATCGTAAATTTCTGTATAAAATCTTTCAATAAGATTTTGTTTTTCTGGATGATTAATAATGACTATCCAAATAGTAAAAAATAATTGTTTATAGTTTATACCTAATACACTATGTTTTTCTTGTGAAATACCATAAATATGCTCATGAAAATAATTCTTTATTCTATCTATATTTGTTGTTATATTTAATTTTTTAAATTCAACAAGAATTTCATTAGTTAATTGTTGTTCATTTGTTAAATTAGATAATTTAGGCATTTGAATATTATTTTTATTCATATATTCTAATATATTTTTATATGATTTAGATATGGTTTTATTAATAGAAGACAAATGAACTGTTTGTCCATTACCTTGTAAAACATTACTTGCAGTTCTTTGTTCTTGTTGTTGTCTTTGTTCTTGTTGTTGTCTTTGTTCTTGTTGTTGTCTTTGTCTTTGTTGTGCTTCTCTTTCTTGTTGACGCATATTTTCTAATTGAACACGAATATCAATAACATTTAAATTATCTAATGTAATATCTTTAAAATTATATTTATGTTGTAATTTAAGATCTGCTCTAGGTAAAATAAGTCGAATATTATCCATAGTTTCTTCACTTAAATGATTACAAGACATATTTAATTTTAAATTTGGATGGGTTTTAAATGCTAAAAAATCAACATTAGTAATATTATTATATCGTAAATTTAATATTTTTAATTTAGGTGGTAGAGGATAATTTAATCGAAAAGAAGATAAATTAGAATGATTTATTGTTAGTTCCTTTAAATTTATACATTTAGAAATATCCGGAAATTTATCCAAATTTGTAAAATCAAATATTAAACTCTCTAAAATAAGAGCAGTAGTATCATTAATAATAATATTATTGGCAACGGCGGATTGTATATGAGCTTTTTTACAACAATTGGGTAAAATAATATTTCTATTATAGTTTTTATATAATATAATAGAGGTAATATCATCATATGTAACTGTATGCCCAATTTCTTCTTCATATTTAGATAAATAAATATTTGCTAAGTCTTGATTAAAAAAATCCGTGGCATTTTCACCTTCTAATTTATCAACATATTCACGTCCATTTTTAGTAAAAGTTATAAATGACATTTATATTTAAATATACCTAGTTTTTAAGTTAGTATTATTAATTTTATAAAATAAATAATAATAAACTAACAAAATATATAATTGTTTATTATATATATGGATAATACTAATGATAATTTAAATGACCTTTCTGTAACCGGTTTAGGAAATGCAGTTGATGATACATATACATATATAAATAATTTATTAACTAATCCTACCATAATTGTTATTTTGTTAGTTGTTCTCTTATTATACATTATAATTTTTATGTCTTTAGGAAGTAGTAATGATTCACAAGAATCCGTTGCTAGTTCTTTATTTGGTTCTAATTCATCTAGTTCTGATAACTCATCTTCATCTTCTAATACTTTTTTATATATTTTAGGGATAATTTTTATTTTGTTAGTTGTATGGAATGGTTTTCAATATATATTTGGAATTAATGTTATAGCAACTGTTCAAAATTGGTTTACTCCAACTCCTCAAGTTGATATAACTATACAAACACCAGAATCTAGTCCCGTACCTGAAATACGTTTAATGCCTCAAGTTTTTAATATTCCCGGCAATACATACGGATATAATGATGCTAAAGCATTATGTAAAGCATATGGTTCTCGTTTAGCAACATATGATGAGATTGAAAATGCTTATAATCGTGGCGGAGAATGGTGTAATTATGGTTGGTCTGAAGGACAAATGGCACTATTTCCCACACAAAAGAAAACGTGGGATAAATTACAGACGATAGAAGGTCACGAAAATGATTGTGGTCGTCCAGGTGTAAATGGGGGATATATAGCAAACCCTAACGTACAATTTGGTGTAAATTGTTATGGTTATAAGCCAAGAATGACACCGGAAGAAGAGGAATTAATGGCTACACAGCCGGTATATCCATTAACAATGAAAGATATATTAATGGAAAAGCGCGTTAATTATTGGAAAGATAAATTGGATGAAATATTGGTGTCACCATTTAATCATAATAGTTGGTCTAAGCTTTAGCGACTGTTTATAAAATTTAAAAAATAAATTAAAATTATAATATAAAGTTATTAGAAGTATATTATAATTATGGAAAAGCAAGAAATTAGTAAAAGATGTAAAAGTTCAAAAGAAAATTTTGGCCCATTATTTTCAAAAATTATAAATAAATTTAGTTTTATTAGAGAATATGTAACAGATAAGTTCGAACCGGCTGAAAATAAAAAAATAATTTATAAAGATGATAATTATAGATTGTTAGTTACTGGCCCAAAAGAATTAATTGATTTATTTGAAAATATTTATGCAGTACACGATAAAAGTACAATAAATAAATATCTCGTTTGTTTTACAATGTATAAATTATATACAGATTATTGTATTTATGGTTTGTTTTTATATTTCGATATAAATAATATTAGTGAAATATCTGAAAAAATATTAAAAGAAGTTGTATTATGTAATTTTGATGGAAGGAATGGGCGAATTAATGAAAAAAACACTATTTTATATAGACAAACATTATTATTTCATCAAACACATAGAGATACACATAAAACGATATTTTATATAAATCATCTATCATATGATGACACACTTGACGGACATTTACAATTATATTTGGAAGACATATATTCAGTAAAAGGTCAGTCAGAATTAACACCAAGATTATTAGAGACAATAAATGAAACCCAAGATAAACATATTTTGTTTGATTTAGGATCTTTACGTTATACTGCTCATACTGAACCAACACAAGAAAATTTATGTATTACAAAATATGTATTTACAAAAGAAAATGAAGAAATGGATAATTTTGTAAAATGGGGAATAAACGATTTAAAACAAGAAGATTATTGTAACGGTTACCCAGATTATTGTATTAAGTGTTCTGTGCTAACAAATATTGTATCTTATGGTTATGAGTATTATCATATAAATTTAGGCGAAAGTTATTGTAATAATTGTGAAATAAGATATAGTTTATCAAACGCCCGACCAATCGGGGAGGGATGGTCTTTGACAGAAGGTGTTTGGAAATGTTGTAAACTAACAAATAATGGGTGGATTTGTGGTTCAACTTTAGATGAAAAATATAATTGTTCTAAAGAACATAATGAAAAATTAATTATAACAAAATATTTAATTCATGGCAGACCAAAAGAAACCCAATATTTTAAGCCTCCTTATAAACAAAAAATGCATTTAACTGCGATTCCTAAGGATGAGTGCGTTTAGTTTTACTTTTTTTAGATATATTTATATCTTTTAATACCCGATTTTTACGTGTTTTTTTATTGGAGTTAGCCTTTTTTGAACCATCTACAAGAGCATAAAGTTTATCAAAAATGCTATCAGGTAGCATATTATGTGGTTCATAGTGGTCGTATTTATTATCGTACATTTTTGGCATTTTTTGATTAATATAAAATAAGCCAGCTGGAACAGCTAAATTTTCAAATGGTGATGACACTTTTTTACCACCATCTTGTATATCATCAAATGTAGAATTAGAAGTTGTCGTCATAATAGGCATACCTGCTTTTAAAAAAGAGGAGCTAACCTTATAACCACCACCAATAATTTCAACACTTCCGTCATCACCTTTTACTTGGGTATACACAAAATCTTCATCATCTAAAATATTATTTGTATTAATTTGTTCTAAATCAATATTATCCATATAGAATAAACTAACAAAATTTAATTATCATAAAAGCGCTTAATTTCAGGAACATATTTAGATTCGCGTTTATTCTTAATATATTCAATAATTTTGCCAACTTGTTCTTCATTTTTAATGATTTCATTTAGGCAAGTTTCTAAATATTTGAATGTTAAAGGTTGTGTTTCCTTAACCTTACCAAATTTTAATTGTCCGTCTGCTAATTTTACTGTTTTATTTGTTAGTTTATTTGTTTCAACATATTCATTTATTTCTTCTGAAATTGTATTTTTTTTATCTCTTAATTCTTTCATTTTATCTCCAAGTGACTTCATTTGATTATCAATTTGGACCCACTGTTGTAATTGTTGTTCAAAACTCATTATTATATATCTTTCTTAAAAAAAGATATATAATTAAACTAATTTTTTAGGCATTAACACCAACTAACAATGCAATAGTTCCATTAACAAGTTTATGAATGACACGTGAAGATAACATATAATCGATAGAATAATAATTATATGCCATTAAATATAAAGCAACAGCTAAAATATAAAAAGCATAGCAACTAACACGTTTATTAATATTCATTAAATGATATAATTGAGTAAACAATGCTAAAGTAACAATCCATGAAGTAATACTAGATGAAAAAACGTCCATAATATATAAAATAAATATTATTTTGTTTTATATTTTTTGTTTTTAGATTTTCTTGTTTTAAATTTATTTTTTTTAGATTTAGATTTTAAACGCGTTTGTTTACCTCCTTTTTGTTTTTGTTTAATTTGTTGTGGTGCTTGTTGACCTACTTGTAGCACAGGTCCACCAATATTTGTTCCATTAATAAATTGTTGCCAACCGTTTCCTGAAGCAGTAATTAAACCACCAATCATACACTAACAAAAGATAATTTATTACGTAAAATAGTAACAAGTATAATTAAAATTGCTAAAATCATTATAAAAATTAAAAATACCAAAAATATAATAATATAAATATATGGATAAATTTCATATAATATAAGATCAGTAACGGGAGAAAAAAGTATTTTAATTTCTCGTCGTACATCATCAGTTTTTAAAATATCTAAACATTGTTTTATTAGAGAATCTTTCATAGATTTAATATTTTAGGATATAAATAAATAAAAATCTTTCGGTAAATGCGTCATATGTTAACAAATATTTTCTTTTAGTTTTTTAAGTAATTATGGAAGTAATTGAACCAACAATGGATTATGATTTTACTAAATTATATTTAGGACCTCCTTCTACATTATCTGGTGGTGCCTATTTTACGCGTCTTCTTTATGGTTCTAATAAACCTTTATATATTCAAACGCCTAAAAGTTTATGTAAACAAGGATTTGTAAAAAGTGGTAAAAAAATATATGTTGATTTAATGTTTGATAATAATGATACCATTTTTATTAATTGGATTGAAAATTTAGAGGCTAAATGTCAAGAACTTATATTCTCAAAAAGTAGTTCTTGGTTTGAAACTAAATTAGAAAAAGATGACATTGAATCCGCATTTACGTCTCCATTTAAAATATTTAAATCCGGTAAATATTATTTATTAAGAGTAAATGTTAAACCAAATATAAGAATTGAAGATGAAAACGATCAATTAGTTCAAATGGAGAGCATAAATGATAAGAATACTTTAATATCAATTATAGAAATACAAGGTATTAAGTTTACTTCACGTAATTTTCAAATAGAGATGGAATTAAGGCAAGCTGCAGTTGTTAGTCCGGATCCATTTTTAGATATGTGTTTTATTAAGAAACCAGCTAAAAAGGTTGAAGAATCGAGAAAAGAGATAGATAATAAAGCGGAATCTTTAGAAGAATTTGAACCTGTAATAAAAGGGGAATCAACTACAAATATTTCGGTAGAAGAATTTGTTAAGGAATCAGCGGCAGATATAGTAGAAAAACAAGATATAGTAGAAAAACAAGATATAGTAGAAAAACAAGATATAGTAGAAAAACAAGAACAAAATGGTGTAAATAATGATATAAATGATAATACAAAAGATGATAATATAGTTTTGGATATAGAAGAATTAAATGTGGATAATTTAGAAAAAGAAAAGGAGGAAGATTTAATGGAATTTGATTTATCAAATACTTTAGAGAATAATTTAGAGACAATGTCATTAAAAAAGCCGAATCAGGTGTATTATGATATATATAAGAAGGCAAGAGAAAAGGCAAAGGCATTAAAGAAGGATGCAATATTAGCATATTTAGAAATGAAGAATATTAAGAAGACGTATATGTTGGATGATATAGATGAAAGTGATAGTGAATTTGAGGGATTTGATTCAGATTTAGGAGAAGAGGAGGAAGATTTAGAAGAAGATTTAGAATAATATTATTAATAATTAAAATTTAATAATTAATAATTTAAAAAATATTTTATCGCTAATTTTATATAATGAGTACTTCCCTAAAAAAACTCTGGAATGATTATGGTGTTGGCGGCGTTTTACTTGCCATTGTCGTCCTTTATGTCCTTTATATGTTGTATAATTATTTGATGTCAAAGGGTTCTGCCGGCAGCGAAACATTATCTCAAAATCGTAATAAAGCTTACAATAATGTTTCTTCTCCTGCTCCTGCAACTGAAGGTAATAATGAAGTCTATTCTTCTGTAAGTGGCTCTACTCAACCTATCGGACAAGGTGTTCCTTCTTCTTGCAGCTCAAATCAAAATCCTTCCGATTTGTTACCTAAGGATACCAATTCTCAATGGGCTCAACTCAATCCCGCTGGTAAAGGTGACTTAGCCAACATCAATTTATTAAAAGCCGGTTATCACATTGGTATTGATACTGTTGGTTCTTCTTTAAGAAATGCCAATTTGCAAATTAGATCCGAGCCACCTAACCCTCAGGTTAATACTGGACCCTGGATGCACAGCAGTATAACTCCGGATACGTTTAGACCACCTCTTGAAATTGGTTCGGGTTCACTTTAAATAATTTATCAAAATCTTTATATTCATTATTTTTACACATATAAATATTTTGAATTATATTTTCATCCTGAATTTTTTTTATATTTTGTTGCAATTCTTCTAGCCAGTTATATTTATCTTTAAATACATCTTCTTGTAATATGCGAATAATAGAATAACCATTTTTATTTGCACATTCCATTTTATATAAATCTCTTCTTCTATTATGCTCTGGAGTTTTCCATTTACTTACTTGTATTAGGTGCTGATTCCCATCTAGTTCCACGAAACGTTACCAATTACGTAGTCAAATGGTAAAAATGTAATATTTTTACACCAATCAAACTTAGCTTGAATAATTATATTTGGATATATTTTTGTTAGTATATCAGTCATTTTATGCTCTGTTTTATATTTACAATTAGGGCACCAAGAACCATTTGTAATATGTTTAAGGGTACTTTGAAATGATTTAAAACAATTATTACAATCAAACCATATTTTAGTTGATGAACTTTTATATACTTGATATGGTTTAAGAACATTTTTATCTGACCAATATATTTTTTTTTCATTTGTATAAAATGTTTTATCTAAACAAAAAGTACAATTTAATACATTATCACATAATTTTCTTCCACTACAAAAAGAACACCATGTGTTTTTTGTTGTTATATCAGATAATATTGCAGTAAATTCGTGATTACATTTATTACAATTAAATATAATTTTTTTGTTGGTTTTTTTAAATAGTTGTCTTGGATTTAATAAATTTTTATCGGACCAAAACTGAGCTTTAGAATGTGATGCAAAAGATTTATTAAAACAATCTTTGCAATCAATATTATCACATAATTTTTGATTGGTGCAATATGGACACCATCGATTTGATTTATTAATATGTTTTAAATCTTTTTTAAAAGTATGATTACATTTATCGCAATCAAATAAAAATTTTTTTCCCGAATTTAAAGCATAATTTTCAGGCAATCCTTCGTTCATAGGAGACCAAAATTCTGATTTAGGATGAGAAGCAAAACTTTTTTCATATAAAAATTTAGCAGGCATAATAAAGTATAAAATAATTATTATAATTATTTTTAATTCAATTTTTCCGAAATGAAAGTAATTAATAAAAAATATGTTTTTAAAGTAATAATAATATTTTAAAAATATATAAATGGAGACTATTTACGAAGTAAGAATTGTTAACAGAGATATTAGCGAATATTATTTAAATATAGGAGATGTAGAAGACGAATATTTTAATACAAATTTGTATTTTAATGTTGGAAAATATGAAGTAAAAAAAGAATCAGAAGAATATAATTTGGCTTCAATAAATTCAATATTAATTAATAGACACGTAGAAAAAGAAAAACATGTAAAAACAGAAATAATAAATGATAAGGATATAATAACACATTTATTAAATCAAATTAAAGACATAAAACGGGAATTAGAGGAAAAAGAAGAACATATTAAATATTTGTTGTCGGGTGATTTTTAGGAGACAAGTCGCCAAATAAAATATGTTAATTTGTCTTTAAGTAGTTTTAAAATTAAATACTTTATTTTGGAACAAATATATATTAATTTTTTGTTAAAAATACTTTATCCAAATATATATAATGGCCACTTTAGATAAACACGATATATTATTATATATTATTATTGCATTTGTTTTATTTGTTAGTATAAAACTATATAGCGAATCCGATACTTATAATCTTAAATGTGTCATTTCCGATGTAGATGGTGAACGCTATTGTGTTCGAGAACGTAAAAAACTTCATAAAGCCGCTGATTTACTTGCAAAAGTAACAGATAAATGCAAAGAATTGGTTAAATATTGCTTTACAAAATATCCCGATAATGAAGATGTTAAACGTTTAGTACAAAATTTTAATCCAAAAAAAATATCAGAAACATTACCAACAAGTGAACATACAGCTTATAGCGAAAATAAAGGCGAAAAAATCGCATTTTGTTTAAATAAAAGGAAAGACGAAGATACAAAATTAATTGACTTAAATACTTTAACATTTGTTGCAATACACGAATTATCACACGTTATGACAAAATCAGAAGGACATAATCGCGAATTTTGGGCTAATTTTAAATTTTTGTTAGTTAATGCTAAAGAAGCTAATATTTATAATCCAGTAGATTATAAAAGTAAACCTAAAGAATATTGTGGAATGCAAATTACTGATAACCCTTATTATGATTTTAACTAACACATAAATATTTTCTAATTAATATGTATAAATGGAACAAAATCCTTTTTTAAAGGGCCGAGGTTTAAAAAAAACGGGACTTTTAGAAACTATCGTTAACAAAGAAGAAAATGATAAAAAACAAATAGAAGAAAAACAACTTGTTTTAATGGAATCCTCTATTGAAAATCAAAAAAAAGCAGAAATATATAAAGAACGAATAGATAATCCGCCAAAAATTACAGGAGTAAATGTTTTAGATTATTTATAATTAAAAATAATAACATTTATATATAATATATATGTCATTATTTCCTATATTTAAAGTAAATAAATTAACCGATAAAGACCAAATTGACACTATATATGTATTTTGCGGTCAACAATTTAGCGATACTGAAACAGAAGATGATTTAAATGACTTATTTGATGATGACCCAACTAACAAAATTTTTACAAATATTTTTGATGAAATAGAATTGAGCGAAATTCAAAAACAAAAAATAGATGTCAAATTTATTAAACAATCATTACATATTGACGACAATATCGGCACCATCAAATTAAAAATATTTGAAGCAATTGAAAAAGAAGCATCATTAAATGAACTTTACTTATTTTGTCTAGTTAAAGAAAAACTTAATCCAATTACTGTTTATCAAAGTTTAACACAAAATGATAAAATAGCTTTAACTAGAGTTCGATTTCAACAAATAACTAACAACTTATATGACGAAAATGGTAATCAACTTGATATTCAAATTGAAGATAAGACAAAATTCACATTTGATGATATTTTAAAATTAGATTTACAAAATCGTGATTATTATGTTGGTAAATCATTGGGACAAAAATTTGTATTTGAAACAGAATACCCAATAATTGCAAATCCATTTTTAGTAGAAGAATTTGACCCTTTATTAGAAAGATCAAGAAGAGAACTAACAACATTAAATGGTAATTTACTTTTAGAAAATGGTCCTATATTTAAAAACACAATTTATTTATGTTTAGCAAAAGATGTCTATGAATTAGCGGATATTAATGATTTATCAACCGAATATAGCGCAAAAATATATTTCCCTTTTTTATTTAGAGAAGGAATCGATGATGCTGACGAATTAGAAAAAAAACACGATAAATTAATCGAGTCAACTGAAGCAATGTTAACTAATAGTGTTCAACGTAATTTTAAAAATGTTGATTTATTTTATGACGTGTTTGAAAGCAAAAAATCGACGGATAAATTTTCTTTGAATAGTCGTATCACCGGTGTTACATATGTAAAAGCCACTATGTATCCTGACTTTAAAATTAAAATACCAATTGATGTCATATTTAAACTTATACACGCGACTAATGTGTTTCCACTTATTAAATATAATCCGGAAACAAGACAAGAAAATATTTATAGATTATTTGCTCCTGAACTAACAAAAGATGGAAAAAAAATACCGCATTTACCTAAAGCAACAATATTTAAATTAATGAGAACAATCGGTAAAAGTCGTTCTGTCGCAGTTTACACTAATATTGAATACGGTGGTAAAACATATTATATGTCTTGTGAATTTGAAGAAAATGGTAATATAACGGTATATCCACTTTTAGATTTTGAACAACCAATTTTGTTAGTTCAAGGCGAAAATATGTTTGCTAATATAGATGAAATAATTGGACTTGCTGTTAATCCTTTAATAGAACAAATAAAGGGTTTTTTTGAACAAAGTGGATTAGAAATACCATTATTTAAATCATTATCTCATATTAATGTTGAAATACGTGACTTAAAATTTAAGACTGTTTATAATATTACTAAATCAATGGATATTAATAAATTTATAGGATGTATATCCAGTGTATTTACTGTTGAATCTGGTGATTTTAAACGCGGGATTCAAATGCGTTATAAACGTGTGTCCAATTTTAGTAAACTAGATAGTCAAGAAGCGTTTATTATTGAAAAAGTTGACCAAGGTTATAAAATTGATGAAATAATTGCAGCACTTTTAGAGAATTATCCCGAATTAGATGAAGAAACTGCAACAGATTTAATTGTTAAAATACGCACCGAATTAGAAGTTATACGTGGAGCAAATAAAAAACGTTTATTAATGATTAAAATTAATCCCGGTTTTAAAACCACATTTACCGCAAATTTAATTACAAGTGAATTAGCAATTGAAGTCAGCGGAATAAATAATATTTATTATTTAAGTGTTTTATCGGTATATTTAGATACAATTGTTAGAATAAATCAAGACATAAATAGCTCAGAAGTCGATGTAAGTAAAATTAAGGAATTATGTTCACAAGAAGAAGTAGAAGATATTGAATTTGGAGAATTAACGGCACAATCGGAGAAATCAATTGAAGATAATATGGTTCCAAGTTTTTCTGGTGAAAGTGCTGTTTACGAGGAAGATTTAGAAAAGGAAGGAGAAAATATGGACCAATTATTAGATTTATTAGGATACGATTCAGAAGAAGATAATTTAGCTGGAGGACAAAATGATTCTGAAAGTGAAGAAGTTAGTAGTGAAGAAATTGAGTCTGAAAAATTATCAAAATCAAGTGATAATGGTTCTGAGCTAAAAGGAGATATTGAAGGGTTATCTGATTTGGGATCATTAGGTTCATTACCTTTAAAAAGTGAAGAATCACCATTAAAATCAGAATCAGTTAAATCAGAAAATCTGAGTGAATCTGTTGAAGAATCACCTTCTAAATCAGTAAAATCCGAATCTATAAAAGAATCACCTTCTAAATCAGTAAAATCTGAATCTGTTGAAGAATCACCTTCTGAATCAGTAAAATTAGAAACTATTGAAGAATCACCTTCTGAATCAGTAAAATTAGAAACTATTGAAGAATCACCTTCTGAATCAGTAAAATTAGAAACTATTGAAGAACCAGCTGTTAAATTATCTGATTTATCTTCAGAAAGTGAATCTGTTAAATCAGAAAAAGTAAGTGAATCTATTAAATCCGAATCTGTTAAAGAAACACCTTCTGAATCAGTAAAATTAGAAACTATTGAAGAACCAGCTGTTAAATTATCTGATTTATCTCCAGAAAGTGAATCTATTAAATCCGAAAAAGTAAGTGAATCTATTAAATCTGAATCTGTTAAAGAAACACCTTCTGAATCAGTAAAATTAGAAACTATTGAAGAACCAGCTGTTAAATTATCTGATTTATCTCCAGAAAGTGAATCAGTAAAAACCGAATCTGTTAAAGAATCACCTTTAAAAAGCGAATCTGTTAAATCCGAAAATCTTAGTGAATCAGTTAAATCCGAATCTGTTGAAGAACCAGCTTCTAAATCAGAATCTGTAAAAGAATCACCTTTAGAATCAGTTAAAGAAACACCATTAGAAGGCGAATCAGTAAAATCCGAAAATCTTAGTGAATCTGTAAAAGAATCACCATTAGAAAGCGAATCTATTAAATCCGAAAATCTTAGTGAATCAGTTGAAAAAATACCTTTAAAAAGTGAATCTTTAAAAGAATTATTTGAAGAACCTATTAAAGAAGAATCAGAGCCATCTGTTGAAGAAATAATTATCCCAGTACAAAAAAAGAAAAAACCAAAGTCAGTTACTCAGCCTATAATAGAAAATACTGTTCGGGATATTACTGGTATGAAACTACAATATCCAAATCCATTTTCAGCGCGTTTAGAAGAACGTATGCCTCAACTTTTTGTCAAAACAAAAGACGAAAAATTTGATGCTTATACACGTATGTGTCCCTTCAGTTTAAGCGACAGAAGACAACCTATAATTTTAACAAAAGAAGAAAAAGATAAAATATTACAAGAACATCCTGATGATTTAGATGAAAAAGCTGATTTTATTGAATATGGTGCTGACCCCAATGATAGTTCCAAAAAATATTATTATACTTGTCCCAGATATTGGTGTCTATTAACTAACACAATGGTAACAGAACAAGATATATTAGATGGTAAATGTGGTCCAAAGGTGTCTAAAGTAGAAGACGCAATAATTCCTAAAAAAGAAAAAACTGTACCAAAAGGTAAATATGTTTATCAATTTTATGAACCAGGTGAGAAAAAATTCCCGGGTTTTCATAAGCAAAAAACACCAGCAGGATTATGTATTCCTTGTTGTTATAGTAATTGGTCTACAAAAGAAATGAAAAATAGAAGAGATATATGTCAAGGTAAGTTTGATAAATCAAAACAAGAAAAAGTATCTAAAGATGAAGAAGAAGCTGAAGAAATAATACAACGAGAAATGGCAGAAGTGGAAAATTATGTTAAAGGACCAGAAAAATATGGACCACAATTAGGAGAATATCGTTGGGGATTTCTCCCCATTGCGTTACAAAAATTCTTACACGAAGTTAATGATGATTGTAGAGCCAGTCAAACAAGTATGAGTCTTAAATTTAATCACACTTGTATTTTACGTCACGGTGTTGAAAATAGTGCAACTCAATCTTTTGTAGCGTGTATTGCAAGTGCGGTATTTTTTGGACAAAAAGATGAAACAGCACCTGTAGTAAACAAAATAAAACCACCATTACTAAATAAATACATACCTGGAGTTAAATATGATGTCCCATCGATTAAAGAAATGAAGGAAATAATAATTAATGCTTTAACAATAGATAATTTTATAAAATATCAAAATGGAGATTTGGTGAGTTCTTTTGCTAATGCAGATAAAGAAGTAAATATTGATAATTATAAGGAATCTAAATTATATAAAAAAATTAAGAAAGAAAAAGATGTAAATATAAACGAAAATTTTATTATAAAAGTAGCACAAGCGTTTGAAACTTTTAAGGATTTTTTAAAAGATAATAAAATAACAATAGATTATACATATTTATGGGATTTAGTTTGTATGCCAAATCCTGGATTATTTGAAGCTGGAATAAATTTAATTATTTTAGAAATTCCCGAAGACGATACAACTAACAATATTGAATTAATATGTCCATCAAATCATTATTCTATTAATACATATGATGCACGTAGAAGAAGTCTTTTGTTAGTTAAACGTGAAAATTATTTTGAGCCAATTTATGGATATAATAATGATGGTAAAAATATTAAAGTAACAAAGACTTTTAGTGAATATGATAAAGGATTACCTAAAACATTAAGAGCTGTATTTGCTAAAATTATTAAACCAACTTTAAAAGATAAATGTAAATCACTTATTAGTAAACCAAAAAATGAATATAGGTTTAAACAGGCACCTTTATTAGATAATTTAATAAAAGAGTTAGTTGATGATGATTATGTGGTTGATACACAAGTTTTAAATTTTCAAGGAAAGGTTATAGGAGTATTAGCAACTAACAAAGATAATATGCAAGGGTATATTCCTTGTTATCCTTCTTCATTAACAACTTTAAAAAAAGGTAAAAAAGTATGTGATAGAGAAAATCAAACGTGTAGTTATGATTTTACATATATGAACGACGACATCTGGAAATCATATGAAGAAACTTTGTCTTTTTTAAAAATATATTATGATTATGAAGAACCATCTGATGTAACTAAAGTTAATTGTTGGAATCCTAAATATTTTTGCAGAGTTGCCGAAGAAGAACTTATTACTGGTTTTTTAACCAACACAAATCAATTTATACCTATTAAAGACCCAGTGCCTATTTCATCAGTAGATGATTCAATAAAAACAATTAAACAAGGGGATACATTGGCTGCGGATATAGAAATTCAATTAAGTTCTGATGTTGATTCTAAACGCGTTGAATTTATTAAACGTATTAAATTAGAAACCAATTATTTTAATGTATTTAGAAATACAATTAGAATTCTTTTTAATGATTATTCAAATTCAGAAAAACGTAAAGTAATTCAAGATGAATGTAATAAACGTTATGTATTATATAAAAATCAATTAGATACAGTTATCAATATGTTGCAAGATTTGGTTGGTGAAAGTATTGTATTTGTTAAAAAATCCGACGGTTATAATTATTCAAATGTTGATGAAAATGCTGTTCAAACTTGTATTAGTTCTTCAAAAGATAAATGTGAAACAAAAGGTTACGTATGTCGTATAACAAATGATAAATGTAGTTTAATAATACCTAAAGAAAATTTAGTAAATGGAACTGATAATGAAACACATTATTATGGTCGAATGGCCGATGAATTAATTAGATATAATAGAATCAAATCTTTCGTATTTAAGCCTCAAATTTATTTATCATTTGGTCAAGTAAAATATAATTTACGCGATGATGAAATTATCGTATTACAAGATATGTTAAATGCTGAATTCTTTGAAGACTTAATTCCTGCCTATATAAATAAGTATGCTAAAAATAACACATATGATAATGCTGAGCCAATTGTATCTCAAACATATGAAAAGCAAATTGATTTAGACGATATTATAAATCCAAATCACGAACGTGATTGTAATAAAGGAATACCAGAATCAATTACATCTGGTTATTGGCATAGATGTTTTCCTAGTTCATATAAAGAAGTATTATATACCGGTAGTAATTATTGTTCGTTATATATGATAATTGATTTAGTTGAAGAAATTAAAAATAAAAAACTAACAGTTGAAGAAATTAAAGATACATTGGTGGAGCAATATAGTTTATTAACGGATAAATTTAGGAACCAAGATAGAATAGATAAAATTATCGATATTTTAAGAGAAGAAGCACAATTTGACGCAAATCAATTACAAGATAAAACAATAAATTTTGAACAAATGATTATGCAAGATGGGTTTGTGGCGATTAATTTTGATTTGTGGTTGTTATTAAATCATTATAAAATACCAAGTATATTAATATCAAGTAAGCAAATACCAGAAACAAGATATAATGCAAAAGAATTTGTTTGTTATACAGAAGATGATATGGATAAGTATGTATTTATATTGGCTCCTGCTATGTATCGTAGATTAGGAAATAAAATACCTGAATATAAGGTTATAATTGATGAAAAAGGTAAATCAAATATTGAACTAACAAATATAAAAGATAAACGTGAAGAATGTTTAAAAAATATAGAAAATGCTATTGATAGTTACTATACGATTGAAGATTATTTGGATTTTTTATATGAAAAAGATATAACAACAAAATATAAGAAAAGACAAGCTGGCATTAGAGATATAGATTTAGATTTTGAAATAGTTGAAGAAACTATTAAACCAGAAAAAAAAAAGGAAAAACCAAAATTTGATTTTGATATAATTCAAGAAGCAGTACCTGAAGAAAAAGAAGAGGAATTTGAGATTGCACCGGTGCAAAAGAAAAAAGTTAAAAAACTTAAACAAAGAATAATTTTGGAAGAAGAAAAGAAACAGGAAGAAGAAAAGAAACCAATAGTTGAAGAAAAAGAAATATCTATAGAAATAATTCCAGTTGTTAAACGTAAGAAAAATAAGACAAAATTATTACGTGTAAATCCTCCAGGTAAAAGAAAAACCAAACGTGCTCCTATTAGTTTGGATATTGTAAATGAACTATAAATGCATATTAAATATAAAAAAAATTATATTTAATATAATTATTTATTTTTTGAATCTATCATATAATAATAATGAAACACCAGTAACAACATAACCAATAGTAAACCATTTCAACATATGAGGTCCATAATTTTTAAAAAAATTCATTATATATTTATAATAAGTTTATTTCTTTAAATACAAATATTTATAAATTATTTATGCAAATGGGTCATAATCATTTATAGTTCCAAGATCCTTAGTATTATTTATCATTGTTGCAATATGTGTATCCATCTTCAAATCTTTCATACTACATTTATCCATTTGACCTTCTAATCCCTTAATTAATCCGTCTTCAATTATTTGTTCAGTATCCTCATATTCATATTTATATTTTTCTTTTAATAATAACATTTCATTTATATCTAATACAACTTGAAATGACGCTGTTCCAAATAATCCTTCTTGACCGCACATAACATTTGCGGATATTCCTCTTAATGTATCCAATTCTGCGTGTCTTGCTGCCTTTAAGAACATTTCAGGTGTTTCTTCAAATGATGCTTTTGCAATTGGACCAATATCATCATTATTAATTCCGTGTCTGTAAATTGAAATCAATTTATGACTAAATGTCATTCTATCACATAACATTGCAATATGATGCGCATTAATATATGAACCATCAAATTCTAAAACTTCTATTAATTCATTATAAATACATTGTCTTGCTGCTTCCATACCAAGGACATCATATATTTCCATAATATCGTTGCTTACTGTGCGTTTTTGATCTATATAATCTAAACCTAAAACATCAAGTAAATTTGTTCCAACAGTATCTAAAACCCAAATATCTTGTTTCACATATGCTCCAGCTTTTTCAACCAAATTATCTTTTACCTTTCTCATTATAACTTTATTAAGTTTCTTGATACCTCGCAATACAATATTATTTAAAAGTTGGTCTTGGAAATTCTTTAAAATATAAATCTGGTCTGATTGATCTAATGGATTTAACTTTGTCTTTTTGTTATTTTTATTTGCCGCATTTTTCAATATATTCTTCATACGAATTCTAAATATTAATTTATCTGAATTATAATCAGAATAAACGCAATTAATTTCGTCTTTATAAGTATTATTTAATGTGAAATTAATATCATCCATTGTTATATTCTTTTCTAACATTACTTCCGGATCCATTTCTATACGAATTATCCATTTGCTTTTGTCTTCTTCTGATTCTTCTTGCTGTTCTAAACATTCGTCTAATAATTGCTCGAATTCCTTATATTGTGACATTGCTTCTTTATCTTCTTCAATTAATGTATTCATATCATCAGGATCAAAACATATTTCAATACTTTTAACTACTTCCTTCAATTTAGTATGTTCTAACATATATTGAATTGCATTTGCCTTATCTTTGTCTGCTTCATCTCCTTCATTTAAATAAACAGTTAATGATGGATTCTTGATTGAAGTTGATAATGCAAGAATTTCTTCCATTCTTGGAACACCACGAGTTACATTCGATTTTGAGGCTACACCGGCAAAATGAAATGTATTTAAAGTGTTATGTACTATAATGCCACTATCATTCATAAATGTTTGATTTGCTGGTACAGTAAAATCATAAACATAATCTGTTTGTTCTGGCTCATATACTTCTAACTTAATAATTTCATCCCAAATAACGTGTGAATTTGCCGCTTGTTTCAAAATGTTTAGTTCCGATTTAATCAAATTAACATCTGGATGTGATTCAAATTCAGCAATATATTTTTGTAACGTTCTGCGTCCAATTGATTCTTTTTTAGCCCAGCGGCCATAAGTTCTACTTTGGCCCGGTAATTCAAGAGTCTTACCGCATTTAGCAATAATTTCTCCTAAACCGGTGATTTTATCAATCTCATCAGATAAATTATGAGCGTCATTTCTGTTAGCATAATTAACTAACGATTTTAATTTATCATTATGTACTGTTGAACCAATGTAATTATCATATAATTCGGCATATTTAGCACTAATGGATAAATTATACATTGGTTGTGATTTAACATTTTGAGTTTTCATTGAAGTGAATATATCAAAATAATTAAATAATAATGACAAATCTTTTATCAATCTTTCGCTACGACTGCAAGCTCTAATTTGATGATGTTTATCGTCACTTTGGAAATTACCGTCGCCATCCATATATCCTTGTAATAATCCGGCTTTAAAATCATTTGGAGCAATGAAAGCAAAATCTGGTACTTGTTTAATAAACGAACCAGTTTTGCAAGTTTCAAGTAAGAATAAAGCTAAATCTTTATGATTAAATCTAGTTACAACGGATGGTCCAAATTCGCATTGTCTTAAAGTATCCTTAGCTTCCTTATCAAAACGTTGAGCTATTTCTTTTACTTTTTCAATGTAATGTTGAGAAATATTTGTAATACATATTGAATAATTGCTGACATTTCCTTCAGCTAAATATGCCCCAATAAACCAACCAAATAAATTATCCAATTCATAATGTGTATCTCCAATCTTTACAACATTAATTTCAAATGTATTATCAATATGTTTTGCAACTGGAATACGCATTCCTTCTTTTAATTCTGCCCCTGTAATTGGTTCAACCGTTTGATTTCTTCTTATTAAATGTGAATGACTCAATGTAGTTGTAACATTTCTTCCACTGCGTGTTTCAACTTTTACTAGTTTTCCATTAACTGGATGACGACTTAAATGTGAAATTTTATTCCAATGCGTTTTTTCCTTTGAATCAACGCCAATGATATAATATTCATCATCTAATGCATCTAATAATGTTTCAACACTATTTGCGTGTCCGGTATTAAATGTGAACTCGGGATTTTCTTCAATAATTTTGTCACAAAATTCTCCAATTTTTGTTAAGACTGAAGAAATTTTTCCTGTTTTCTTATTAATTTTCGCACACCTAATATGCTCACAAAATACTTCCGACATTTGTGTTGTCGGCTCACCAATACTCTGTGCTGCAATCATTCCAACCATTTCTCCAGGTGCAACAATTGATCTTTTATAAGTTAAAATAATAGTTTGTAACAATATATCAAGTGCAGCCTTATTAAAACGCTTATTCAATAACAAATCTTTAGGAGACAAATAATAATAATATAATAATTTAAATAATTTAGTTGGTTGAGCAAAACGAATTTTATTTAATTGTTCAAATGCATCTTCAATTTGATTATAAGCTTCTAACATAGTAATGTCTACTAATGAGTTCGCATTAATACATTGTTGACCCAAAACATTTTGAATAATATATGCAAATGCAACTGGACTTCTTACAGTTTTATCGGATTTACCATTAAATACATTTTTTAAGACTTCTGGTCTTGCTTCAATAACAAAATCAATATATTCCTTTGTCTTTTTTTCTAATTCTTCTGCTTGTTTTCTTTGTCTTGTATAAGCTGCTTTTGTAAACATACCTGATAAATTCTTAGACTTTGATTTGTCTTCAATAATTGCAAAATGAGAATAAATATCTTGAATACTCATCTCAACAATTGGTAATTCTTGATTTTCAACTTTTACTGTATCAACTGAATCATCACCATAAGAGAATTGTACTATTTTACTTTTGTTAGTTCTAATTGTCATATCATAGTTTACCATTAAATCTTCTAAACCCTTAATTAATCTTCTTTGAATATAACCAGTAGTTGAGGTCTTTACTGCAGTATCAATAAGACCAATACGACCACCCATTGCGTGAAAGAATAATTCTTGAGGTGATAAACCATTAATGTAAGAACTTTCAACAAATCCTCTTGCAATTGCTGAATCATCATACTTCGTATAATGAGGTAATGTTCTGTTATCAAATCCATAAGGAATACGTTTTCCATCTACGTTTTGTTGACCTAAACATGCAGTCATTTGTTGAATATTTAATTCAGAGCCTTTTGAGCCAGCATTAAACATTACTACAAATCTATTTTCGTGTGATAAATTGTTTAATGCTTCTCTGCCTGCATCATTTTGCGCTTTACTTAAAATATTAGTAACTTTTGTTTCAAATTCTTCTTCATTAGTTTTTCCGGAATTATTTTCAAAAGCTCCAATTTGTACTTGATCTATCAATGATTTGACTTCGGTTTTTTTGTTAGTAATAATGGAAACAATCTTTTCATTAGTGGTGTTATCAGTAATTAAATCACTAATCCCAACACTAAATGCACTTTGTTTCATATATTCGGTTACAATATTTTGTAAATCATCGATAAATTGAGATGATGCCATATTACCGAAATCATTGCAAGTACGATGAATAAGACCTTTAGTGCCGGAGCCTAAAATGCCTTTATCCATTTGACCGCGAATGTATTTTCCGTTAATAATTTCAATAATGTTATTAGATGTAGCTTTCTTTTCTTTTTCATCATTAAATTGTTTATTTTTAACTTTTAAAGTAAGTGGTGGTAAAATTTGTGATAAAATTTCAAAATTAGAAACTCTTTCACCACGTTGTTTCTTTAAAGTACTAGTATTAACTCGATTAAACATCATTAATAAATTCATTGCATCTTTTTGTGTAAAATCGATGCCTTCTCGTGTAAAACGATATGAACCAAGCATAGAATCTTGATAAATACCGATAATCGCAGCATTATTTGCTGGACTTATTATTTGATATGGAACTGCCGCCAAATTACGCAATTCCGACTCGGACTCTGGGTCCTGAGCCATATGCAAATTCATTTCCATGGTTTGGAAAAACCTTACCATTTCTCGTAAGGATTGGACTATACCTTGTGCTTCATCAAGTTGGTCAAACTATCATATGAAACCCGCAAACATCTAGTCTCTGAGCCTTCCCCATACTCTTACCATAACGAGGTTAGGGGCTTGGTTGCTGATTATCCAATCTTTCACATTTTTACCATCGGGTTCGGCAATTAACCGAGATCCTCACAAATGTTTCCAGATGTGAGTGGTAGTGAAAGCTCTAAGGAAGTTCCAGCAGTTTGAATGCGTTGCCATTCTAATATGTCTAATATAAATTGTTTTGCTCGTTGTTTTATTTCTTCTATTGTTTCGTATTTTCCAACAAAAGTTGTGCGCATTTTACCGATTGATACTCTAACATATTCGTAATTTAAAGTATTATTTTTAATTACTGAAATGTATTTATCAATATTATTAATATCTATTTTTGCATTTTTATATTTTTCAAATTTATTTACGTAATGCATTTTTTGAACTCTTTTCATTTCATTTTCTCTAATTATTGGATCACTTTTATATTCTTTTATTCTTTGGGAAATTAATTGTTTTGTTTTGTCACTGCGTTTAAGATTAGGATTTTCAGAAATTGTAATTTTTGGTTTTACAACTTCTTCTAAAATTATCTTTTTACCCTTTTCAAACCCGTATTTTTGACCTCCATCTGTTAAATTATAACCGTTTGGATATTTAGTGTTAAATTCACTAATATATTTTCTTTCATAAATATCCAAATCAGTTATATCACATTCGGTTATTAACTCACATTTAAAATTTTCAGTCCCATATTTATTAAAAGCACTATTTAAATATCTACAAGACATTTGACTTTTCGATATGCTCTTAGATTCACTAATATGGCTTTTAAATCTACCGATGTGACCAAATGGTCTATATTTACCGTGATTCATATAATGACTTCTAGTTTGTCCAATATACATTTTTCCTGTCAATAAATTTATTATTTTATAAATTTCACCTTTTACTTTGTGCGCTTCGCTTTTATCGTATAGTTCCATTATTTTATATAGCAAAATATCTTTATATTATTATAAATTAAAATAACTAGACGATTATATTAATCTTTAAATAGATTAGTAGATATTACACTGTTTTTCCTGTTAAGTATTATCTACAACTTAACTGGCAGTCGCCTGTTGGGGACAAAATGAATTCTACATATGTTTATCCCCATCAAAATCGGCATTGTATGGCTTTGTATCAGCCACATTCATTCTAAAAGTGTCACCTCGCTTCATAATTCGAGCAATATGACACATCATACTCATTCTATGTAAAGTCGGTTGACGATTAAATAATATAGCATCACCATCCATCATATGGCGGTGAACTATATCTCCATCTTCTAACACTATTGACTTTCTATCTAGATAACGCAACGTTACCGATTCACCATTCTTACGCTCCAATATTTTTGCACCTGGCCACTCATCCGGACCATTTTGCACTAATTTTGTTAAGAATGCTCTGTTAACTCTATTTACGGTAACCGGTTTAGTAATATTCTTTGCTATTTTCATTGGAATACCTAATTCCTTAATAGAAATATTTGGATCAGCAGTAATAACAGAACGTGCCGAAAAATCAACACGCTTTGCCATCAAATTGCCTCTCATACGACCTCCCTTGCCATTTAATCTATCTTTTATTGACTTATAAGGACGACCAGAACGTTGAGCTACTGGACTTGCACCTGGTAAATTATTATCAACCATTGATGCTATATGATATTGTAATACAACAGACCAATCATTAACAATATTTTCTGGCGCATTATTCTGTAACTTTTCTTGTAATGTCTTATTTGTCTTTAAAATATTTACTAAAATATGTGTTAAATCATCTTCTGAACGTTGCTGTGCATCGTGTTTTACTGAAGGTCTAACTGCAGGAGGAGGAACAGCTAATACTTGACAAACCATCCAATCAGGTCTAGAAAATATAGGACTAAACCCCATAAATGTAACATCTTCATCTGAAATTCTTTTAAATATCTTTAAAACCAATTCAGGAGTCAAAGGAATTACAATAGTTTCGGATTCGCCTTCTTCTGGATTTGCGTTAGCCCATTCTGCAAATAATGATGCCATTCCTTCTTTTTTAATTTTATTAGGCTGCATACAACTACAACCATCTTCTGTATCTTCACCACAACGCTTCACATTCTTACATAATTCATATACATATTTCCATCTGGCTTGTTGTTGCATTCCTAATGCTTGTTTATATTTATCCTTTGAAATTAGTAATTTACTGCACTTGAAACATACGCAACGTAAAATCTTTTGAATGGTAGATAAATATTGAACATAAAATACTGGACGAGCCAATTCAATATGTCCAAAATATCCTGGTGTTTGCATATAATCAAGACCATCTGTAGGACAAATTAAGCCTGGTTCTAAAACACCCATTCTAGGATCAAAGAGGCCGCCAATAACAGGTTTATTATTAATATAAGCCTCTTTACTTGTGATTTCAGCAACAGAACCCTTACGTATTTCATCGGGAGATAATATACTAAACTGGATACCGATAACTTTTGAGCAAATATTATTCTTCATATTTCCAGAATTCTTATGCATGCTTCTTATATATATCAAATAATATTTAGATTGTTTTATTTCAATTTTATTTTAATTTAAATAACTTAAATAACCTATTATAAACAATTTTTTTCAATAAACCTAAATCTAAATCTAAACTAATTTTATAAATAAAAAATTGAAACATATTAAATACAATTTATCATTATATAAATACACCATATATGCCACGCGATAATTCAATTAAATCTAAAATGTCATTAAAACAAAAGGAACTTGAAAAGAAAAAATTAAATGAATCTTCTGAATCATCTGATAATAATGATAGTGATTATCATACAGATGACGATGAACCTGATTTTGATCAACACGAATATCGTAAATTTTTAGCTAAAATGTTTCCATCAAAACATTTAAATGAAAAAATTAAATCAGGTAATAAACTACAAAAGAAATTACAAGAATCTAAAAAAAATAAAAATAAAAAACAAATTATTGAATCTGAAGAAGAAGAAGAAGATACAATTTGTTCTGATGATGAAGAAACTCTTGGTTCTGAAGATACAGACGAAGATGAACCACGTAAAAAACGCGGTAAGTTTAATTTAATATTAACTATTGGTTCTAAAAATGAAGACGAAGAAGATGATGAAGAAGAATGGTCTACTTGTTCTGGTTCTTCATCAGATTCTCAAACTGAAAATGAAGATGACCCATTATCAAGTGATTCTGAAGATGAAGATGAAGATGAAGATGAAGAAAGTATTATTGATAAAAAAAATAAAAATAAGAATAAAACTAAAAAGGAAGAAGAACCTGATTCTGAAGTCTTGACAAATTTAAAGAAATTGTTGGAACAAAATCCTCAAGATAAATCTATTAAGAAATGTATTAAATTATATAAAGAAGATGCAGCTGTTGAAAAGGCAAGAAAAGAAAAGAGAGAAAAAAAGGAAAAAGATAGAAATGAACGCATATTTAGAAAGATTATGCGTGATAAAAATACAATGAATGATTTTGAATTTTATAATAAAATGGATATAACAGAACAAAAAAAAATAATTAAGGAATTAAGAGAAATTAATAAAATTACAAGAGTTGAAAAACCATATAGACTAACACTTTTAGAATCAGATATTCCGGTTCAATTCAAAGCTGCTGCGTTTAAAAAGATAAATTCTTTAAGACATATGGAACCAGGTTCAGGTGAATATTATAAAATTAAGAATTGGGTTGATACATTTATGCGTATACCATTTGGTAAATATAATAATTTACCATTAACTATGGAAAATGGAGTAAATGATTGTCACGAATTTATGGAAAATGCTTTAAAAACTTTAGATGAAGCGGTTTATGGATTAAATGATGCTAAAATGCAAATTATGCAATTAATAGGTCAATTAATTACAAATCCTAAGGCAATTGGCACCGCAATAGCTATACATGGACCAATGGGTTCAGGTAAAACAACACTTGTTAAGGAAGGAATTAGTAAAATATTAAATAGACCATTTGCATTTATTGCATTAGGAGGTGCAACAGATAGTAGTTTTCTAGAAGGACACGGTTACACATATGAAGGTTCAACTTGGGGTAAAATAGTTCAAATATTAATTGATAGTAAGTGTATGAATCCAGTAATATATTTTGATGAATTAGATAAAATAAGTGATACTCCTAAAGGTGAAGAAATTGCGGGAATTTTAACGCACTTAACTGATACAAGTCAAAACTCACAATTTCACGATAAATACTTCTCTGAAATAGATTTTGATTTAAGTAAATGTTTATTTATTTTCAGTTATAATGATGAGTCAAAAGTGAATCCAATTTTAAAAGATAGAATGTATAGAATTGAAACAAAGGGATATAATGCGAAACAAAAAATATGCATTGCGAATAATTATTTGATGCCAAAAATTAAAGAACAAGTTAAATTCTCGGATAATCAGGTAATTATACCGGATAAGACGATACAATATTTAATCGATAATTTCTGTAATAAGGAAGATGGCGTAAGAAATTTAAAGCGCTGCTTAGAAATTATTCATACAAAATTAAATTTATATAGATTAATGAAGCCAGGTTCAAATTTATTTGAACAAGATATGTCAATTAAAGTGGAATTTCCATTTACAGTGACATCAGATATAGTTGATAAGTTAATAAAGAAGGCGGATACATTTAATCCGGCATTGTATCATTTGTATACTTAAATTATTCCATATGACATGGTGGACCTCCATAACAACCATATGGACTTAATATTTTTCTTAAACATTTTGGGTTAATTTGGCTACAATAACCTGTTGCATATCTTTTCATTTGACTATTAGTCGAAATATAATTTTTAAAATTATGTTTATTATTTGGATGTCTATGAACTATCAAATAATTTAAACTACCTATATCTACTAAAAATGCCATATATAATTATATATATATTAAAAAATATAAAAAATTATTTACTAAAATTCATAAATTCGGCATTGTATCATTTGTATACTTAAAGTATTTATAGATAAGATTTAAGTATTTCAAATTTATCATATGTATTATCATTTGTATAAATTTCAAGAAATGTTGTTGTTCCCTGTAATATTCTAAAATATAATTTATTATTAGTATTAATTCCAAATTTAAATTTTAAGGTATATAAATTTTCAGTACTTGGTATTCCAAAAATCAATGGGCTTTCGAATATGTTGTCATTTGAACTAATTCTCCAAATGTTAGTATCATTAATTTCAATTTTGACGTCAAAATTAAATTGGGATTTTTTAAAGAATGAAACATATAATGTTTTATTAAAATTGTTTAATGATTTAATTGAAAAAAATGTACTATTAAAATTTACTATATTTGCGTTTGTATTTATTTGGCTAGTTGTTATTAAAAAATGATAATATAATTTGTCAATGTAAAATGATTCTGATAATAAATATTTATTATTATATTCGTCTGAATTATTAACAGCTGGTAATAAATTAGAGCTATTAATTTGATTTAACAATGATTCATTTTTTGCATTGATTGCATTATCAATACTTATTCCAATCTCTTTTATATCACTTGCAATTAATAAAAGTTCAGAAAATATTCTAACTATTTCGGATATATTTTCACTACTATTGCCCGGTGTTATATCTTTAAACTCTTGGGTTTATCGTAATAATTTTTAGATTTATCTACTAAAGAATTTAGA